>JABLTN010102699.1_pt1 | contig 41656 bp, 35 predicted proteins | sample 7160141 | NCBI WGS metagenome assembly JABLTN01 (sample SAMN14651226, study PRJNA627086) | human gut metagenome | isolation source: feces | host: Homo sapiens | reverse complement strand
ATTGCTATGCAATTCACGCAATCCTTAAACACCTCAAACTTTCATAAAATGCCGTATTCACGACATTTTATTCCGTTTTCGGTGTTTAGCGTGTCTCAAGTAAAAAAGTCTTTTTCTGCAAGCAGAAACGACTTTTTATACTTTAGACACTTACATCATATAATATCAGAAAGATGATATTATATGGTAAAGCTATGAACCAGAAAATAGAAAACCTGCTTAATGTTTCATTATCTGCCACAAGAAAAGAGCTTGAGAATTCAGAGAGCCTTAGTACAGGGTTTAACTGGAGAGATGATACATGGGAAATAATAGTAAAGTATTCAGGAACTCTTGAAAAAATAAGAAAAAAGTATAATGTATATATAAGAGAACTGCTGTATAACTATGCTATAATTGTGACAGATAAGAATACGATAGAGCTTATATCACAGGAAACGAATATAGATTATATAGAAAAACCAAAGAGCATATATTTCCAGCTTGAAAGGGCAAAGTCAGCGGCATGTGCTAACAATGTGCGGGCTGGTAATAAGAATATTGTTAATAAAAATGTTATAAGAAATGCTTATGATGGGACATATCTTAGTGGAAAGGGAGTCATCGTTGCAGTTATAGATACTGGAATAGACATATTAAGTGAAGAGTTTAGGAAAAGTGATGGCAGTACAAGGATATTAAACATATATGACCAGACACAGCAGACGGAATACAATGAGGAAGATATAAATGCATATTTAAACAAAGCTATTGTAAATAAGGATAACACATATAATGGGAGAAATATACAGATACCAGGCGCTGATAATACACAGCATGGCACTAATGTTGCTGTAATAGCATGTGGAAGAAGTGGCGTTGCATATGAAGCAGATATAATAGCTGTTAAGATGGGATATTCATATAATAATCAGTTTCCACGCACAACAAGCCTTATGGATGCTATAGATTATGTCATAAGGAAGGCTATGGAGTATGAAAAACCAGTGGTAATAAACATAAGCTATGGCTTTAATTATGGAGATCATGATGGAAATACACTGCTTGAACGCTATATCAATGATGTTGCAGCAGGCTATAAATGCAGTATATGCATAGGAAGTGGAAACGAGGCAGACAAGGCAGTACATTATGGAAATATAATAAAGCAGGGACAGACAGATACAGTTGAGATATCAGTAAGTGAATATGAACATTCGATAGATATACAGATATGGAAATACTACTGGGATGTTTACAGGATAATGCTTGCTGGTCCGGATGGAGTACAGTTTAATATAACAGGACAGGGATATATAAACAGATTCAGGATTCTTGATACAGATATAATAAGTCTATTAGGTGAGCCTTCACCTTATAATCTGTATCAGGAAATATATATTAATCTGCAGCCTTCTAAGGATTATATAACACCGGGAATATGGAAAATCATCATATATGGGGAAAGCATACGTCAGGGCGTATATAATATATGGCTTCCGTCAAGCCAGTCTTTAAACACTGCGACAGGCTTTGTAAAACCGGTCCCATATGATACTATAACGATTCCAGCAACAGCCACAGGTTGTATATCTGTAGGGGCTTATAATTCATATACAGGAGCATATGCTGCATTTTCAGGCAGGGGAAAAGGCGTATGGAATAAAGATATCAGATATACCTATGACAATTTTAACTATGTTAACAATCTTAACAATGATAACCAGGTGGGCAATAATGCTGCTGTTAACTACATAGATGCCGGAATAAAGCCAGATATACTTGCACCAGGAGTGGATATAAAGATAAGAAAACAGACAGCTTATGAAACCGATATAGTGAGTGTTACTGGGACTTCATATGCAGTACCGTTTGTGACAGGCGGTGCAGCCCTGCTTATGCAATGGGGGATAGTTATGGGCAATGACAGGTATATGTATGGTGAGAAGCTAAAGGCGTATTTAAGACGTGGTGCCAGACCGCTTGGAATAGAGATGTATGCAGCAGCTCCCAATCCTGTGACAGGATATGGAAGGCTATGTATAGCAGATAGTATACCAGTGTAAAGCATGGAAAAACAAAAAAAGCATAAAATATAAAATAAGTCTTGAAAAGTATACAAACATTGTGGTAAAGTATGTTTATACAATAAGAGTATGATTGTAATAATTGGAGGAGAATATATGAAGATATCAACAAAGGGAAGATATGCACTCAGGGTTATGATAGACCTTGCTGAGCATGATAACGGTGAATATATAACGCTTATGGATATAGCTGAAAGACAGGGCATATCTGAAAAATATCTCGAGTCCATAGTATCGATGTTAAGTAAGAATGATTTTCTTACTTCGCTTCGTGGAAAAGGTGGCGGATATAAGTTATCAAGAAGACCGGAAGAGTATTCTGTGCTTAGTATATTGCAGTGCACAGAGGGTTCACTGGCACCGGTAGCCTGTCTTGAGAACAAGCCTAACAAGTGTCCTAATCTATCAGAGTGTAAGACTATAACTATGTGGGAAAACTTCGAGAAGACTATAAACGATTATTTTGGAAGTATCTCGATAGCGGATCTTATTAATTCAGGTAATGGAATAGATAATTATGTTATATAATACATGAGCCTTAGTGAATAATTAATAAATATTAATAAGTATTAATAAGTAATAATAAGTAATAAAAAAACAACCATCTATGTGCATGGAGCATAGATGGTTGTTTTTTTATACTACTGAAGAAGTGAAAGAACTCCCTGGTTAGACTGGTTAGCCTGAGCAAGCATTGACTGACCTGCCTGAGCAAGAATGTTGTTCTTGCTGTAGTTAACCATTTCCTGAGCCATATCTGTATCACGGATACGAGATTCAGCAGATGTTGTATTCTCAACAACGTTGTCTAAGTTAGCAATTGTATGCTCAAGTCTGTTCTGTGCAGCACCGAGAGTTGAACGCTGTGAAGATACCTTTTGTACAGCTTCTGCTATACGATCGATAGCAGCTGTAGCATCATCTTCTGTGTCAACCTTAAGACCTTTAACACCGATACCTGTGGCACTCATAGATTCAATTTTAACGGCAATCTTGTTGTCTTCAGCAGAATCAGCTCCAACATGAAGACTGAAAGAGATAGCTCCAGCTACATCATAGCCTTTTATATATCCAGTTCCGTCAGTTTTTTTAGCATTAGCAGCAGTTACGGCAACATTAATTCCTTTATCATTACCATCTTTACCAGCTGCACTAGTATAATAGTTGTTAGCTGTTTGTCCATCAGCATCTGTTCCTTTTTGAATTTGTTCAGCAGTTACAGCTTTACCTTTTTCATCATATAATTTAGTTACGTATGCATAATCTGTATTCTTTACAGCTAAATCAGCATCTGTTTGACCATCTGTTTTAGTTTTTTTATAGATTTTTTCACCTTTAGCAAGAGCCTCTTTTAATGTTGCGCCTGTTAATGGATCATCACTACCTGCTTTGTATAAATTACCTTTTATTGCATATCCAGATTCCATAAAATATGCTGTGTCAGCTTTAGTAGGATCACCCTTTAAAAGATAAGTTTCATTAAACTTAGTAGTCTCTGAAACTCTGTCGATTTCAGATGTAAGCTGATCTATTTCATCCTGGATAGCCTTACGGTCTGTCTGAGAGTTAGTACCATTAGCAGACTGAACAGCAAGCTCGTTCATTCTCTGAAGCATTGAGTGAACCTCTGTTAAAGCACCTTCAGCTGTCTGTACAGCAGATACACCATCCTGTGCGTTAGAAGAAGCCTGTGTAAGTCCGCGGATCTGCTTTCTCATCTTTTCAGAGATTGAAAGACCAGCAGCATCATCAGCGGCACGGTTAATCTTATAACCAGAAGATAACTTCTCAGCTGACTTAGACTGAGCTGAAGTTGTTACATTAAGCATTCTGTTAGCATTCATTGCTGTTAAATTGTGTTGTATTACCATAATACATACCTCCGTGTAAATAAAATATTTGTTAGAGGGGAATCCGTTCCCCTTATGAAAGATATATAATAAGCAGTGTTACCATGCTAACCCTGCGTATTATCATTAGATTTGCGTGCCTGCTTATCTTCTTTGATAAGACGGCGTATCTTGTTTAGTGTTTCAGGAGAAAGTCCCTGCTCAGCGTAGTAAGGTGATATGAATCTTGAAGTTTTCTTATCAGAATCAGAGCTGTTAGCACTGTTTCTTGCAAGAACCTTGCTTCGTACGATATTTAGCTCTCTTGGTGCATCTATGAGAAGGTGGATATTACCTTCTGAACCACCCGAGTATATGACCCTTACGTCATCACCGATGTTGATGAATTCGCCGGGTTTGATAGTGAGTTTTAACACATTAACCTCCTTGTCTATGCAACAAACTGTTTCAAAATGTTGCATCCCAATATAAATTCTTATTAGTTCATATTCTTAATTACGATTAATATATCGTCATATTCCCTCAACACTTTAGCAGGTTTCTTAATAAAATTCTATATAAATTTTCTATAACATTAAAACAGCAAATCAATACGCTTATCACTTATGTTGTTTTATATATTAATCCTGTCCTTACAGATTAACCTTAAGAAACACAGAATCTTTATCATCCTGCTTAATACCAAGATACCTTTTTGTTATCTCATATGATGAATGATTATATATCTCCATGAGCATTGCCGGTGGTGTTCCACATTTCCACGCATAATATCCGAATGTTTTTCTCATGGAATGACAGCTTATGCCCCTCTCCATATTAAGTGAATACGCAGCATGCTTTATGATTCTGAACGCCTGTGAACGGCTAAGATGCGTTCCTGCGTATCTACCTGTAAATATATAGTCACCTTTTTTTACACCATCTAACGTGTCCATATATGTCAAAAGTCCTTTTTTAGTGCTGCCATTAATTGCAATTCTTGATTCTTTTCCTGTTTTTCTTTCGCATATTACCATATGTTTTCTGAAGCACTGTTCATTAAAATCATATACCTCTCCCCATTTTAACTCTAACAGGTCACTTATTCTTAATGCAGTATTCACTCCCATGCATATCATTGCATAGTTTCTCAAGTTAGGCTCTTCATCCAGATAGAATCGTCTGAATGCCTCCAGTTCATCTGTACTCCTTATAGGCTGGGATGTACTCATATGTTATTACCTCCATCTATATGTTTTGGGATGCAACATTTTGAAACAAATTGTTGCATCCTTTTTGTATATTAGTATATGAAGTTAATGGGGATAATATGATGTGCAGAAGCTTTACATAAAATATCCAATTTTTTATTCCAATTAAATAACACCCCCGGAATACATTAGATTAAATGGCTTAATCATTGTATTCCGGGGGATTATTTTTAATAGTTAGTTACTACTGTCTTTTGGCTTATCAACAATCTTAAGTATGATAGATTCAGCCCTGTTAGAAGATGATCTTTCGACGAACAGCCATACATTATCTATAGTAAGCTTATCGCCTGCTTTAGGTATGCGGTCAAGCTTTTCTGATATGAATCCGCCTAGTGAATCGTTATCCTCTGAATAAAGTTTGGTTCCTAGTTCATCATTTATGTCATCAAGCTTACATGAAGCGTTTATACGGTAAGTGTTTTCACGGATCTTAGTCATGTCATCCTTTTCGTCAGTATCATATTCATCACGTATTTCACCAACGATTTCCTCTAACAGATCCTCAGTTGTTATCATACCGGCTGTCTGACCATATTCATCCAGCACAATAGCTATGCTGTAACGCTTAAGCTGCATTTCTTTAAACAGCTCAGAAGTGTTCTTATGTTCATATGTAAAGAAAGGCTCACGCATAATCTTCCTTATATTAAATGAATCATCAACGTTAGTAACTATAAGATCTTTTATATTAAGTGTACCTATAACATTGTCAGTATCATTTTCATATATAGGAATACGTGTATACATAGTACTCTTAAAAAGAGTGATGATGTCATCATATGATGAGTTAACATCAGCGACTGTCATATCTATACGAGGTATCATGACATCCTTTACCGAAGTATCACCAAAATCGAAAAGGTTGTCAATAATCTGTCGTTCGTCTTTTTCTATGATACCCTCTTCATGGCTTACCTTAACTATTGTACGAAGCTCTTCTTCTGTTATAGTGTTGGATTTATCTTTGGAGCTAGTTCCAAAGAGTTTTAATACTATGCCTGCAAGATGGTCAACTATAAAAATAACAGGTGTCAGTATAATCATAAGTCCATATATAACAGGTGCATATAATAATACAAGCTTAGTGTTAAACTTTGAAGCAAGATTCTTAGGGGTTATCTCTCCGAATATAAGAACGAACAGAGTAAGAACACCAGTTGCGATACCAGTAGCATAGCTGCCCCATACATTAATAGTAAATGTTGTTGCAAGAGCAGAACATGATATGTTAACTATGTTGTTACCAATAAGTACAGCACTTAACATCTTGCCTGAATTGTCGATAATCTTAGCTACTAAAGCAGCATGCCTGTTACATTCGTCCATAAGCGAGCGGATCTTTATACGGCTTACCGTCATAAATGCGGTTTCAGCAGATGAAAAGAAAGCTGAAAGAAATAATAAAATAATAATAGTTATAAGTTGAATATAACTGTCAGTGTCCAAGGAAATATTCCTCCAATCCTTAATAAAAATATAGTAAACACATTTAAGTGTTATATTTCAACATTTTACAGTATCAGTAAAGGACTGTCAAGTAGCTGGAGGCTCTGCATATAATCAGGTTTTAATGAAAAATTGGAATAAAGGATAAGATAAATATAAGATAAAAGATAGTATACGAATGAGATTTCCTACATATTTATATAGAGAACAAAGAATGTATGACTATTAAGTCAGAGGAATGTATGAAAAAGTTATCTATTATATTAAAAACGCTTATAGCAGGATATATTATAACAGTTCTAGCCCTGCTTGTGCTTGCTTTCTGCCTGTATAAGTTCAGGGTGTCTGGTAATGTGATATCTATAGGGATTTATGTTACTTATGGGCTATCAGCTTTATGCGGAGGTCTCATTCTTGGAAAAGGCATGCAGCATAGCCGCCTTGTGTGGGGAGTACTGTATGGAATAATATATTTTCTTATATTATGTGTTGTTTCAATAATATTAAGCAGAGGAATATCATCAATAGATATGTCACAGATGGTTAAAGGCGCGATAGTATGCATACTTTGCGGTGCAGTTGGAGGAATTGTATCTTAAATGAAATTTTATAACGTGAACCTGAAATAAGAATAAGAGATAAGAATAAGCGATAAGAATCAGGATATAAATTGAAGTGAAAATCAAAGCGAAAAATAAAATAAAATCAGAATGAAAATTAAAATGAAAATCAGAATAAAAATTAAAAATAAAAAAAGGAAATCAGGTATATGTGTTTAATACATTAAAAGTAGGCAGTTTTTGAATACATATTGAATACATAGGGAAAGAAGAGTTAATATGCCAATATATTCAAGTGAAGTAATAGAGGAAGTTGTATCGCGTAACGATATAGTAGATGTTATTTCAGGTTATATAAAGCTTAAGAAAAGTGGCAGTTCCTACGTAGGGCTATGTCCGTTTCATAATGAGAAGTCACCTTCTTTTTCTGTATCAGGAACAAAACAGATGTATCACTGTTTTGGATGCGGAGTCGGAGGCAATGTTATAACATTTGTTATGGAATATGAGAATTATACGTTTCCAGAGGCAGTAAAAATGCTGGCTGACAGGGCAGGTATAGCTCTACCTGTGATGGAATATTCAGGTGAAGACAGACGAGAACGGGATATTAAAACAAAGCTGTTAGAGATTAACAAGATAGCAGCAACATTTTACTATCATCAGTTAAAATCACCAGCAGGACAGAGTGGGTTGGATTATCTGAAAAAAAGACAGCTTTCAGACAAAACTATAAACACATTTGGCCTTGGATATGCGCCACAGCTTACAGGTGATTTATATAGAATGCTAAAGGAAAAAGGATATGATGATGAGCTCTTAAAAGAGTCAGGTCTGTTCACTTATGAAAAGGGAATAAGGGAAAAGTTCTGGAACAGGGTAATATTTCCAATCATGGATATTAACAATAAGGTTATAGGTTTTGGTGGCCGTGTTATGGGAGATGGAAAGCCAAAGTACCTGAATTCTCCGGAAACAAAGCTTTTTGATAAAAGTAAGAATCTTTATGGACTTAATGTTGCAAGAAGTTCAAGAAAGAATAATCTTATAATATGTGAAGGCTATATGGATGTTATATCTATGCATCAGGCAGGCTTTAATCAGGCGGTAGCATCGCTTGGTACAGCACTCACACCTGGACATGCCCGTCTTATGAAAAGATATACAGATAATGTCCTTATAACTTATGATAGCGATGAAGCAGGGGTAAAGGCAGCTTTAAGAGCCATACCTATATTAAAAGAAGCAGGACTTTCTACTAAGGTTATTAATATGAGGCCATATAAGGATCCGGATGAGTTTATCAAGGCTTTAGGAACTGAAGCATTTCAGGAGCGTATAGATAAAGCAGAAAACAGCTTTATGTATGAAATCGGTATTATAGAGAAGAATTATAACAGAAGTGACCCGGAGAGTGAGACAGCATTTGAAAGAGAAGTTGCTAATAAGCTTGTACAGTTTAGTGAGAAACTTGAAAGAGATAACTATATGAAAGCTGTCTGCCGTCAGTTTATGATACCAGAGGATGGTATGCGTGAAATGGTTATAAGGATAGGAAGCCAGGGCGGAATAATACCAAGACAGACACAGCCTGTCAGGCGGATGGAACCGGCAAGAAAGAAAAAGGAAGATGGAATAAGGCAGGCAGAGAAGATTCTGCTTACGTGGATGATTGAGGATGGTGATATATATGATAAAGTCAGTGAATATATACAACCAGATGATTTTATAGATCCATTGTTTAAAGATGTTGCATCAAAGGTATATGAACAATATGAAACTGGAAGTGTTAATCCGGCAGCTATTATTGGCTCATATAGCGATGGTGATATGCATAGTGAGATAGCGGCGATGTTCAGCGCTGAATTAAGCGAGTCGCTTAGTAAGTCAGAAAGAGAAAAAACACTTAATGATACAGTACTAAGGGTTAAGAAGAGCAGCCTTGATTATAAGCTTGAACATGCAACAGATGCAAAGACTATGCAGGATATCATAGGCAGACAGATGAAGTTAAATAATATTCACATTAGTTTATAATACATGCGAAAGGTGGACCATTGTAATGGCAGTAAAGAAGGAAAACTTAAACGAGGAAGAATTAAAGGAAACTAAGAAGACAACTAAAAAGAAAGCTGATGAAGCTGTGGCAGCAAAGAAACCTAAGAAGTCAAAGAAGGAGGAAGCTGTACAGCCAGAGCTTTCAGAAGAGGAACAGGCAAGAATTATACAGGAAAAATTCATGGAAAAGTGCAGGGGAATTCTTGCTATAGCCAGAAAGAAAAAGAATGTACTTGATTATAAGGAGATTATGGATTATTTCCAGGATACAGATTTTGAAGCTGATAAGATGGAAAAGGTATTCGAGTTTCTTGAAGGCTGCAATATAGATGTCAAGATGAATGATGATGATGGAGATGTAGAAGATGATATTATTCTTTCGGATGAAGATGATATCGATATAGAAAAGATAGATCTTTCTGTACCAGATGGAATCGGACTTGAAGATCCTGTAAGAATGTATCTGAAGGAAATAGGTAAGGTGCCTCTTCTTAGTGCAGAAGAAGAAATAGAATATGCACAGAGAATGGAAGAGGGTGACGAGGAAGCCAAGAAGAGACTTGCGGAAGCTAACTTACGTCTTGTTGTAAGTATTGCAAAGCGTTATGTCGGCAGAGGCATGCAGTTCCTTGATCTTATCCAGGAGGGTAACTTAGGTCTTATCAAAGCTGTTGAAAAGTTTGATTATCGTAAAGGATATAAGTTCTCAACATATGCAACATGGTGGATAAGACAGGCTATTACAAGAGCTATAGCTGATCAGGCACGTACTATACGTATACCTGTTCATATGGTAGAAACTATCAACAAGCTTGTAAGAGTACAAAGACAGCTTTTACAGGAGTTAGGAAGAGAACCATCTCCAGAAGAAATAGCAGAGACTATGGATATTCCGGTTGAAAGAGTAAGAGAAATCCAGAAGATATCACAGGAGCCTGTATCGCTTGAAACACCTATAGGTGAAGAGGAAGACAGCCATCTTGGAGATTTTATACAGGATGACAATGTGCCTGTACCAGCAGAAGCAGCAGCATCTACTCTTCTTAAGGAACAGCTTGTAGAGGTGCTTGGAACACTTACAGAAAGAGAACAGAAGGTGTTAAGACTTCGTTTTGGCATGGATGATGGAAGAGCAAGAACTCTTGAAGAGGTTGGTAAGGAATTCAACGTAACAAGAGAACGTATCAGACAGATTGAAGCCAAGGCGTTAAGAAAGCTTAGACATCCAAGCAGAAGCCGTAAGCTTAAGGATTATCTTGACTAATCAATGTCCAGGGATAATATTTAAGGATAGAGTTCAATAATAAAACTAAGAATATAGATTTCTATTTATGATCGTGTCAGGATAAAGGATGATTTAATATAGTATAATAAATCAGCAGGAAAAATGTATGAACAATATTATTAATATATCGGAAAGACTGAAGTGTGTTGCAGGTCTTGTTAATAAAGGTGCAAGGGTGGCTGACATTGGCACGGATCACGCATATCTTCCTATATATCTTGTGCAGAACGGGATAAGTAATAAAGTATATGCGTGTGATGTACGAAAAGAACCATTAAGGCGTGCAAAGCTTCACATTGATGAATATGGTCTTTCAGATAAGATAACTACACAGCTTTGTGATGGGCTCAAAGGGATTAATAAAGGCGATGTTGATACAGTAACAATATGCGGCATGGGTGGAAAGCTCATGAAGAATATATTAAAAGCAGGTATAGACAAGCTGGGGGATAATACACAGCTTGTCTTATCTGCACAGTCAGAACTAAGGGATTTTAGAAAATACCTTCTAGAAACAGGCATAGATATTAAGTCAGAACATATGCTTTTAGAAGATGGAAAATATTATTTTATATTTGACTGTGTATACAACACACAAGATGAATATTATCTAAATGTAACTAATATTCAACAAAATAACATTTATGAACATGCAGCTGCTGCAGGAGATATTCATAACAATGATAGTCACAAGGAAGATAATGATAAGAAAAAGATAACAGCCTACGCAGAGGAAGAATTAAGATATGGAAGATATCTTTTGGATAATAAGTCAGAGGTGCTTTACGAATATCTTAATAAGGAACTGACAAGCTGTAACAATATTAGAAATAGTCTTATTAATAATAAGGAACAGTCAATATCGATAAAGAGCAGAATACATGCTATAGATGAAGATATTGCTGTTATTAATAAGGCATTAGGAAGATGGAAGGAGTAATAATAATGCTTTTATCGCAGATGGCAGCAGATGCTGCAAAGGATTACAAGTATGATATTATTCTTGCCAATGTAAATGGCAGGCTTACAGAGATATCAGATATGGATATAACTGATGAAAAAGTGGAATTCATTACAGTAGGAGAGGCAGTGGGAAATGAGGCATATAAAAGAAGTGTTCTTCTTTTAATGCTCAATGCAATACATAAGCTTGATACAGATAATAGAATTAAGAGAGTTACTGTTGAGTTCTCGCTTAGTAAAGGTCTTTATTGTGATATAAAAGGAGATTTTGTAATCACACAAGAATTTCTTAATGATGTGAAAGAACTTATGAGAGCCGATGTTAAGAAAAATCTGCCTATTAAGAAGCAGGGAATGAAGACATCAGAGGCTATTAAGCTGTTCAAGAAGTTCGGAATGGAAGATAAGACACAGTTATTTAAATATAGAATTAGTTCTTATGTTAATGTATACAGCATAGAGGGTTATTACGATTACTTCTATGGTTATATGGCAGCTAATACAGGAATATTAAAGACATTTGACATATTTCAGTATGACAAGGGGTTTGTTCTCCAGTTACCAACTAAAGAGAATCCTGAAATAGTGCCGGAATTTGCACCACAGGCTAAGCTTTTTAATGTACTTATGGAAAGAAGCGAGTGGGCAGATATGCTTGGTGTTGATACAGTTGCATCATTGAATAAGCATATAATAAGCGGGGATATTAATTCACTTATTCTTGTTCAGGAAGCATTACAGGAGCAGAAGATTGTTGAGATTGTTAATCAGATAAAAGAAAGGGAAGGCGTTAAATTTATTATGATAGCCGGACCATCATCATCTGGCAAGACAACATTTTCACACAGATTGTCAATACAGCTTCGTGCAAGTGGATTTAAGCCACATGCAATAGGTGTTGATAATTATTTCGTTGAGAGGGAACAGACACCTCTGGATGAGAATGGAGAATATAATTTCGAGGATATTCATGCAATAGACATAAAGCTTTTTAATGACCATATGAATGCACTGCTTAGGGGAGAAAAGGTCGAGATACCTCAGTTTAACTTTCTTACAGGTAGAAAAGAATACAATGGTGAATATGTACAGCTTGGAGATGAAGATATTCTTGTGATTGAAGGCATACACTGCCTTAATGATGAGTTATCTTACGCACTTCCAGTTGAAAGTAAGTTTAAAATCTATATAAGTGCACTTACACAGCTTAATGTTGACGAGCATAACAGAGTGGCAACGACTGACGGTCGTCTTGTAAGACGTATGGCGAGGGATTACAGGACGAGAGGTGCTTCTGCTAAAAAAACACTTTCTATGTGGGAGTCAGTAAGAAAAGGTGAGGAAAAGAATATCTTTCCTTATCAGGAGGAAGCTGATGTTATGTTTAACTCAGCACTTGCGTATGAGCTGTGTGTTTTAAAGCCGATAGTAGAGCCGCTGCTATTCTCAATAACAGAGGATGACCCGGAATATCAGGAGGCAAAGAGACTGTTAAAGTTCTTAGCGTACTTCCTTCCTTGTCAGTCAGGCAATGTTCCAATCAACTCTATAATGAGAGAGTTTATTGGTGGAGGGTGTTTCAGGGTATAATAAAAAATAAGTGCTTAAGTTGTTAGTGGAAGAATACTCGGTCACAACCGACTCGGTTGCGACCGAGTATTTTGTTTACATTATTAGAATATAATGATATACTTTCTATATAAAAGTAAACTCTTGGAGGGTAGGATGTATGAAATTTATAGGAAGGGAAGAACAGCTTAAAAAGCTTGACCGGGTTATTAATACAGATGAATTAACATTTTCCTTAATATATGGAAGAAGACGTGTTGGCAAGAGTGAGCTTGTGAAGCAGGCTGTTAAAAGAAATAATGTTAAAAGCTTTTATTATGAGTGCAAGCAGGTTTCAGAAGCTGGTAATGCGGCAGGTCTTGGTGAGATAGTATCGGAGATTATGGGATTGCCGAAGCTGGGCTTTAGTGATATAGAAGCGGTGCTTAAATATATTTTTGAGCTATCTGTTAAAGAAAAGATTATTCTTGTTCTGGATGAGTATCCATACTTAAGGGAAAATATCAAGGGAATGGATAGCATATTGCAGTCGCTGGTTGATAAATATAAAGATACTTCAAAGATTACGTTGATAATACTAGGTTCTTATGTTGAAGTAATGCGTTCACTTTTAGAACATTCGAATCCTTTATATGGAAGGGTAGACCTGACTATAGATTTAAAACAGATGGACTATTATGAGTCAGCCTATTTTTATCCGAATTTCTCTGTGGAGGATAAAGTAAGGATATATTCTGTATTTGGGGGGATTCCATATTATAACCGTCTGATTGATGACTCTAAAAGTGTTAAAGATAATATTATTGAATTGATTGCATCTTCTGGGGCAAGACTTGAGAATGAGGTTTCAATGTATTTGAATGCAGAGATATCTAAGATAACAAATGCGAATGAAGTTTTTGAAGCACTCTCGAGAGGATATACAAGGTACAGTGATATATTGTCACAATCACACGTTTCAAGTGGACCAACACTTGTAGATGTTCTTGATAAGCTAATGAGAATGGAAGTTGTGGTGAAAACAGCACCGATTAATGATGGTAATAATAAAAAGAAGGCAGGATATTATATTTCGGATAATCTTTCACTATTTTACTATAGATATATTTTCAAATATTCATCTCAGATGAAGATAATGGACTCAGAGGTGTTTTATAAAAAATATATAGAAACAGACTTTGAAGAGCATTATGTACCACATATATTTGAAACAATATGCAGTCAGTATCTGATAAGAATGAACAGATTAGGGAATATAGAACCTGTATTTGAAAAGATTGGAAAATACTATTATGATAATCCAGTAGAACATACCAATGGAGAGTTTGACGTTGTTACAGAAGATGAAAATGGATATATATTTTACGAAGTAAAGTTTAAAAAGACACCAGTGACAGATGAGATTATAGAAAAAGAAATAAGTCAGGTGGAAGCAACAGGACTTAACTGTTATAAGTATGTATTTATATCAAGGTCTGGATTTAGTTGTCAGCAAAGGGAAAAAGTGAAGCTTGTTGAACTTAATGAATTGTATGCAGTGGATTAAACTGGATTTAATGAAATCGGATAATTATACTTGTGGATTTTATAGAATACTCAGTCACAACCGACTCGGTTGCGACTGAGTATTCTTTTTGAATAAATTAACGGCAAAAACTATATAAATTGATATATAGATGTATATACTATTTTTTAAATGAATTCTTATATTCCCTTGACATTTCAAAAAGTTCATTAACATATCCTGGGGTTTTGTTATCAATATTTTTCTTGATTTCACTTAATATGTCTATATAGTCACCAAGCAGTACGCTTATATCTTGTGAGTTAGAAGCACATATCTGGTCCCACATTTCAGGAGAGGAAGCTGCTACTCTTGTCATATCGCGAAAGCTTCCAGCTGCTAACTGCTGCATATGCCTGTCGTCATCGTCCTGTTCAGATACGAGCTTTACAAGTGCTGTTGATATAAGATGTGGAAGGTGGCTTATGGCAGCTACACTTTTATCGTGGATTGTATAGTCCATGATAATCGGATTAGCCTTCATATCACACACAAGTGCTTTGAAGCGTTCAAGCTGTTCTTTAGTAGTTTTTGATGTTGGTGTGATAACATAGCGGGCATTTTTCATTATTGCGGAAGATGAGTTGGCATAACCTGTGAGCTCTGAACCAGCCATAGGATGACCACCAATAAAAACATCTTCCATATCAAGCTCTTTAACAGTGTTATGTATTGAAGTTTTGACACTTCCAACATCCGTTATAATACAACTTTTTTTCACAATGCTTTTTAACTGTTTAAGATAATCATTCATAGTTATAACAGGTGTACATAGTATTATAAAATCACAATCAGATAATCTGTTATCAACAGAGTCAAGAACTTCGTCTACAACTCCATCTTTTTTAGCTTCATATACAGGTCCAAGCCTTCTGCTTGTAGCTATAATAGTATAATTGCTGCCTGATTCCTTAAGTGAATGTGCTATAGAGCCTGCAATAAGACCGAAGCCTATAAAACCAACTTTGCAATCCATAATATATTTAACCTCGTTTCTTTGTTTCGTTTAATTCAGTAAAATAAATGTTTTGAAATATTTTTAATGAGTTTAACACTTTAAAGCGGTAATGTAAAGGGATACAACTTATAAAATACTTTATTTTATAGATGTCAATATATTGTGTGATATATAAAATATTCTATTTGTTGACAATATGTTGTTACTGTGTTATAAATATATTATCAATATGCATAGCGATAATAATTTAGATTTCCCATTATTACAGCACTTTCATCCCAGAAAGTATTTCCAGAATTATCGCAGATATTTGATGAGATGAACGAATATCTTGCAAAACCAGAGGAGGTGCTAAGTATGTTTTCAGAGGCATTGAGAATACTTAATCACAATACGGCAGTACTTATGGTGGATGAATATAGAAAAAAATATCAGGAGATGGAAAATAATCTGAAGAAGGAAATCCAGGAAAAACAAAAGATACTAGACAGCCAGAAGGAGCAGTTAGATAGCCAGAAGGAACAATATGAAGAACAACATTTAAAAGATCTAGAAAGAATAGCTGAACTTGAAGCTATGCTAAAGAAAAAGTAAAGAAATAGATTAAGGTCAAGTATGATATTGCCTTGATAAAGGTGAGATATAGATTAAAGATGAGGGTTAAGTAAGCGGATAGATATGTACAGTTAATGGTGACTTTACATACTATCCGCTTATATTGTGTAGGATTATTGAACTGTGAAATTTTGTGAAAATTCTGGTTGATAAGAGTATATAAAGAAGTGGTCGGTTATTGACAAATCCTTTCATTGTGATAATATTTGAAAGTGAGTAAATATGTGATTGAAAGCACCGGAAGAGCATAGCCGGTGCAGGAATGAGGTTTTAAGATGGCTAATACAACAACTTATAATCCCAAGTCTATCGAGCCAAAGTGGCAGAAGTATTGGGCAGAACATGAAACATTTAAAACAGATGTATGGGACTTTTCAAAGCCAAAGTACTATGCGCTTGATATGTTCCCTTATCCATCAGGAGTAGGTCTTCATGCAGGTCATCCAGAGGGATATACAGCTACAGATATCACTTCACGTATGAAGAGAATGCAGGGATATAATGTACTTCATCCAATGGGATATGATTCATTTGGACTTCCAGCTGAACAGTATGCTGTTAAGACAGGTAACAATCCTAACGGATTTACACAAAAAAATATAGAAACATTCACTAAGCAGCTTAAGGAGCTTGGCTTTGATTATGACTGGAGCAAGACTTTAGCAACAAGTGATCCTAAGTTCTATAAGTGGACACAGTGGATATTCAAGCAGTTATATCTTGATGGTTATGCTAAGTATATAGATATGCCAGTGAACTGGTGTGAAGAACTTGGTACAGTTCTTTCAAACGATGAAGTTATTGATGGTAAGTCAGAACGTGGTGGATACCCTGTTGTAAGAAAGAACATGAAGCAGTGGGTTATCGATCAGGTGGCATTTGCAGATAAGTTACTTGAGGGACTTGAACATATTGACTGGCCAGAATCAACTAAGGAAATGCAGAGACACTGGATAGGTAAGTCAGAAGGTGTTGAAGTTGACTTTAAGATTGATGGTGGTGGAGATTTCTCTATCTTTACTACTTGTATTGAAACTATATATGGTATTACATTTATGGTGCTTGCACCAGATGGAGATATCGTTAAGGAGCTTATGCCAAGAATCCAGAACAAAGAAGAGGTAGAAGCTTATATTGCAGAAACAGTTAAAAAGAATGATATGGACAGAACAGAGCTTAACAAGACTAAGTCAGGCTGTGTTCTTGAGGGAATCTATGCTGTTAATCCTGTTAATGGTAAGAAGGTTCCTGTATACATTGGTGATTTCGTTCTTGCTAACTATGGTACAGGTGCTGTTATGGCTGTTCCAAGCCACGATCAGAGAGATTTTGAGTATTCAGAAGCACATAATATTCCTAGAATACAGGTTATTGATGGTGCTGATGTATCAGAAAAGGCCTTTGAGAAGTATGATTATCTTGGCAAGGGCTGCAAGCTTATCAATTCAGAGGAATTCACAGGTCTTACAGTAGAAGAGGCTAAGGAAGCTATTACCCAGAAGCTTGAAAAGATGGGAGTAGCAAGAAGAAAGGCTAACTATCACTTCAGAGAGTGGATATTTGCAAGACAGAGATACTGGGGTGAGCCAGTGCCTATCGTATATCTTGAGGATGGACAGATTCATGTCCTTGATGACGACGAACTTCCACTTATCTTACCAGAGCTTGAAGACTACAAAGGTAAGAATGGACAGGCACCTCTTGAAAATGCTACAGAATGGAAGAAGTATGAGCATAACGGACTTAAGGGTAAGAGAGAAACTTCAACAATGCCAGGTTCGGCAGGTTCAAGCTGGTATTATATGAGATATATTGACCCAGATAACGATAAGGAGCTTTGTGACCCAGAACTTCTTAAACACTGGCTTCCAGTAGATCTTTATATTGGTGGACCAGAGCATGCAGTTGGACATCTTATGTATTCAAGAATATGGAACAGATATCTGTATGATAAAGGCATATCACCAGTTGCAGAGCCATTCCAGAAGTTAGTCCACCAGGGTATGATTCTTGGTTCAAACGGTATCAAGATGGGTAAGAGATTCCCAGAATTCGTTATTAACCCAAGTGATATCGTAAGAGAGTATGGTGCTGATACTTTAAGACTTTACGAAATGTTCATGGGCCCTCTTGAGGCTTCTAAGCCTTGGAGCCAGCAGGGTGTTGAAGGTGCAAGAAGATTCATTGGTAAGGTATGGAATTTCTTTACAACTGATGGTAACGTTGTTGATGAGGATGTTAAAGAGCTTGAAAAGGTATATAACCAGACAGTTAAGAAGGTTACAGATGACTTTGAAAAGCTTGGCTTTAACACAGCTATCAGCCAGATGATGATATTTATGAATGCTGCAACTAAGCTTGGCAGATGCTCAAAGGAATATGCTGAAGGATTCATAAAGATGTTCTCATGTATATGTCCACACGCTGGTGAAGAAATGTGGAGTGTATTAGGACATGATGATACTATAGCATATGAAAGCTGGCCAGCATACGATGAAGAAGCCTGCAAGGAAGATACTGTAGAGATAGGTGTCCAGGTTAATGGTAAGGTTAAAGGAACTATATCAATAGCAGTTGATGAAGCTAAGGATTCAGTCCTTGAAAAGGCTAAAAAGGCAGTAGAAGGCAAGATTACAGGTAATATAATTAAGGAAATCTATGTACCTGGCAAGATTGTAAATATTGTGGCAAAATAAATTGTATTAAACATAGTTGATTTATTACTGAATTATATTTTAAGGCATATGGGAAATTTTGATATATATTCTTCTTACTGGACAGACCAGTAAGGAGGATACATATCATTTCCCATATGCTTTTTTTAATGTTGAATTATGTCGTATTAAAATGTTAATTGTACCTTTTTGTATGTAAGTTATACCCTATATAAAACAAATGCTGATAATAGTGGTAAATTAATCAAAAAAGAAATCGTAGAGATATGTTTCTATCATATTATGAAAGGAGAAGTTATATGGAAGCAAAAATCAATAAACAAGTTGCAAGCATTGCAAAGAAAACAGCAGTTAAATTTGCTACATATTATGCTAACGTGGCGTGTCCATTTATTACTTATCAGCCAAAGATGAGTAAAGAAGTAAAAAAACTTAGGAATTTTTAGGAGGAATAATATTATGCAAAGAAAAGTAACATCAAAATTATTATTAGCATTAGTATTGTTATCAGTTGTTATTTCAATAATACCTGTAACACAGACTTTAGCGGCAGAAAATGAATATGCTTTAGATGAAGTTATGCCGTTATCTTACAGTGATGATCAGGAGTTTTATAAAGAATTATATATTGAAGATTCTTTATGGGGAGTTCCACATCATATAGAGATTGATGTAAACTATACCATTTCATATGAATATGCAGATGGAGCCTGGTCACATATCACTAATTTAGAGATTCATGTTAATGACGTATATATTGATGGAGAACCATATAGTTTTAGTTCAAAAGACATTAAAGTAAATTCTTCTAGTGGATATAGAGATATTTTGGTTAACGATTCAGCTATGGTTAGGGTAGGAATTTCGGTGGATGAATATGGAGAAATTAATACATATGCAGAGATATTATAAGACAATTGCTATTATGCTTATATGTTCGTTATTATTAACAGGGTGTACTACTAGAAATAGCGGACAAGAAGATGATACCGAAGTTAAGACAAGCTATGAATTTAATGCTGATAAGTCGCAGGTATCAGAAAAGTCAAGGAGTGCATATAGTGAAAACGGATATTATTATTTAATGAATGGAATTTTATGGTTTTATGATATTAATAATAATATTGCAACAGTGGTTTGCAGTAATGCTAATTGTGAACATAAAGATGAAAACTGTAATGCATATTTGCTGGATGAACATAATTATGATCCATTAGATCTTGCAGGAGTAACTGTTAAGGGGCTAGGCAATCAATTATGGTATATGGATGGATATATATACATTATTGAACGTGATGAAAGTGGAGATTATCTTGTTCAGTATGATCAGGCTTTTTTTAATCGTAAAAAAATATGCAAGATTACTGAGGATGGGGAAGTACTTGGCATGCCAAGTGTGAATGCGGAAGGAACAATGGCAATATATGATGGGTATTTATACTATTTCTCGGTAAAGCCTGTAAATGCGAATGAATTAGCAGATAATGATTATCATACGACAGTTTATTGTAAAAGAATTTCAATTGATGGGAAGTCTGCTTCAGAAACTTTAGGTTCATTTCAATTTGCGATGGATTATGATCTTTTTGGTTCAGGTTCGGGCGGAAAAGTATGTGTTAGTGAAAATAGAATATTTTATGTTGCTGGATATATAAGCAGATGGGTGTCAAAACAGAAAATTCTTAAATATAAAGTGTATGAATATAATCTGGAAACTCACGAATTTGTAACATTGGTAGATAATACATCTAATGAAAATGTTGATTTGCTTGGTAAAGCGACAGGAGAAGCAAGGCCTGTACAAAGTGGTATATGCTGTGCATATGGAGATTCCCTGTATATTGTTGGAAATGGTGGAACTGAAATTTATCGTATAAATGAGAGTGGAATTACAAGCATATATAGTGAACCATCGTGTAAATCAATTTACTCACTTGTCGCATATGATGGCTATATTTATTGTATGGAATCATTTGAAGGATCTATCAGATTAGTCAGAATGAATATGGAAGGAAAAATAAGTGGTCAGCATATATTTGATTGTGGTGATATGCAAAATCCTACAAGCTTAGTTATATATGGAGTAGACCAATATAATGTTCTTCTTAGAATTAGAGAACAGAATGTCGAAGGATTTGTTGATAAAAACGTAAAACCTATTATAGGAAAAGGAGATATTGCTACATATGCAGTTTTATGTATGGCACTTAATGATGATTTGAATGGAAATATTCAAGTGATAAGCAGTTATGGTAATTAGTTTCAAGGCGGGTGCTATTTATGTATCCGCCTTAAACTTAAATAAGAGGGGGAATATATGGAGTTACTAAGGGTATTTAATAAGAAACGATTATGTATTTTTGGATTAATGATTATATTAAATGCGGTATTATTCATTATGGGGAACAAAATTAATGAACAGGAGATTATTTATAGGGAGCTGGTTAATAGCTATAATGACAATATAAGCATTACAGAGATGTCTAAAAATTATTTACAAGAAAATTCACAAGTCAGTGATGAAGATTTTAAAGAGGCAAGAAAAATATTTCTAGAACGTCTTGATTATGTGAAGAACTATAAGGAGAGAACACAAAACAGTATAGATAAAATAAAAGCTGTTCAAAAAAGTTCATTATTTTCTCAAAAAAACAGCAGGTCATATCTGGAATTAATAAAGTCAAAAAATGATTTGACAAAAGCATTGGGATATGAAGTGAAATTAGATAATGATTTATGGCTTATGAAGATTAAAGACTATAAATATATTTATTGGTTTACAGGTATCGGTTGTTTAGTTGTTATATTCAGCTTTTTTAATGAAAAAGAAAATGGTGGGATGATAATTTATGCTTCCAGAAATGGAAGATTGAAGTTATTGATAAAGAGATTATTTATATTGATGCTGTTTATATTTACATTTGTAATTGTTAATTATGGTGTTATATCAGGTATATCATTGTTTAGATATGGTGGTATAGAAAATGTATTTAATAGTGCGGCATCATCTTTGGAGTTACAGTTATGTTCATATGGTGCAAATAGAATGTTGTATTTGTTGATTGTGTCTATTCAGAATACATTTGCTTTTTTTGCTTGGGCTGTTATGATGTGGGGCATATTAAACCTGTTTAAAAATAAGAATGTTGGAATAGTGGCTATTATTATCATTAACCTCATTGAAATGTTGTTATATAGATTAATTGATGTTAAAAGTATTTATAGATTTCTTAGATATTTTAATTTATATAATATATTTGAGGGGAATAATATATGGTTTAAGAATGATAACTGGGGATATAATTCATTTATTATGGATTCAAAGGAATCACAATATATAATAAGCTGTATTATTATATTTGCGGGCTGCATTTTATTAATACATACATATATTAAAAAGCATCCTTGTGATTCTGCAGGTATTATAGAGAAGGCAGTAGAGAAGCTGATGTGTCGTATAAGGTATATAGAATCAAAGCTGCCGGTTTTTTATTTTGAATTAAAGAAAGTTATATTATATCAGAAAACTATAATTGTTATGGTTTTCATAGCAATAATACTTTTAAATATTAATTATGGAACAAGACTTAAATATGACATAAAGAATAGTGCGATGTATTCATTTTGTGAAGAACATAAAATGGATTCAACAGACGAGCTTAAGAATTGTATGGAACAGTTAGGAATAGAAAGTACTGATACAGATAGTTCGGATTTTAATAAAAAGTTTAACGAGGAATTAACACAAGAAAAAATAAATTATTTGCAGTACATAATTGATAAAAAGGAAAATGGCTTTAATGTATCGACGGTAAGTCAGTATAAGTATGAAAGTCCATTTTTTAAAAGACAGTTCTTTAATCAGGAAATAATAGCATTATTATTGACTGTTTTAGGATTATATCTTAATGCGGGTCTGATTTCATTTGAAAAAAAGAATAATATGATTATGAACATAAGAGCCTGTAAGGAAAGAAAAAGGTGGCTTATAAAAAAGGCTGTAATTAATTGCGTAATACTTTCTGGTATTGTGTGTCTGGTATATGTCTGCTATTATAATAAATTATTTAATATATATGAGATAAATGACTTAAGTATAGGAATACATAGTATACAGGCATTTTCAGATTATCCATTTAATGTTTCGATATTGGGAGTGGTTGTGCTGGATATTTTATATAAAATTGTATTAATTAATTCAGTAGCGGTTTTTAGTTATGTAACAACAGGATTGTTTAGTTATCAGGTGAGTTTTTTAGTCAGCCTGATTGTTCTTATTCCATCAATATTGGATTTAATAGGTATAAAATTATTTTCGTATTTATCGGTTATTAAGCTTATTTCATTTTTTTATTATTGGAAAGCTTCATATACTGTTGTAATGTTTAGTGGAGTATTAACATTGATGATAATTGCTATAATGGTTATTGTTTATGTATTAGGAGGGGAATATGGAATTAATTCTAAATAAGTTAAGAAAAACATATGGAACAGTACAGGCACTTAAAGGGATTAGTTATACCTTTAAGCCAGGCATATATGGAATATTAGGGGCTAACGGAGCAGGTAAGTCTACGATGATAAATCTGATTACGGATAATGTGTCAAGAGATAAGAAAAATGGTGGAAGTATTTTATATAAAGAGTGCGATGGCTTTGAAAAACAAGGAGAAAGTGTACAAGGGACAGATATTCTTAAATTAGGTAAAAGTTTTAGAGCAATTGTAGGATATATGCCACAACAACAGGGGTTTTATGAAGATTTTTCCCCAAGAGCATTTCTTAAGTATATGGCAGAGATTAAAGGAATAAAGAAAATAAACACGATTGATGAAAATGGAAATGCTGTAATTAAAACAGTTAAGCAGCAGATAGATGAACTTATTGAAATAGTTAATTTAACAAACGTGGCAGATAAGAAAATAGGCGGCTTTTCTGGTGGTATGAAACAAAGGGTACTTCTTGCACAGGCACTTCTGGGTGATCCAAAGATACTTATACTTGATGAACCAACAGCAGGGCTTGACCCTAAGGAAAGGATAAATATTAGAAATTACATAGCAGAGTTAAGTAAGGATAAAATTATACTTTTTGCAACACATGTCGTAAGTGATATAGAATGTATTGCAGATTGTGTATTGCTGCTAAAAAAGGGTGAAATAATTGCTCAGGGCACACCAATTGAACTTATAGAAGCAATGTCAGGAAAAGTTGGAGAGATAAAATGCTGTATTGATGAAGTCGAAATGCTTCAAAATAAATATAAAATAGGCAATATAAGGCAAAGAAAAGAGGGGCTTGCTCTTAGAATAGTGGGTGATGAATTACCAGAGGAAGCGGTTATTACAGATAGTGATATTGATTTAGAAGATGTATATTTATACTATTTTGAGTAAGGTGAGGTGAGTGAATATAAATATCAATAAATTTATTGAAAATAATACTCACATTGACAAAGATGAAAAAGCAATAGTTAAATTTGGAATAGATATGATGATATCAACAATTATGGCATTTATAACAGCTATTATAATATCAGCCGTTCTAGGAATGTTAAAAGAAGGTATTGTATTTCTAATTTCAATTATTGCGTTGAGACAATATGCTGGAGGATATCATACAAATAGTCAGAGGTTGTGTGCAGTTTTATCCTGTGTAATATACTCAGCAGGATTAATGGTCATTAAAAGCTATAAAATATATAATGGTATTCAAATAGCAATTTGTATTGTTTCAGTACTTATAATATATTTTTTAGCACCTGTTGATAATGCTAATAATGAATTAACAAAATCAGAGAGGAAATATCTTCGTAATAAAGTGAGAATTTTTTTGAGTAGTGAAGTAGTAATATTTGTGCTATTATTAATTAAAGCTAATGAATATTGGAGTGGAATAATTGCAATTTCAATTATGATTGTTGCAATTTTAGTATTGTCTGGGTTTATTGAAAATAGGATTAGGGGATAAAAAGAATGATTTATCAGATAGGCATATGTGATGATGAGAATTCAACGTGTTCGGAATTAGAAAATATTTTAATTAATTATTTTAAGGTATCAGGTCTGAATGTTCAGGTAAATGTATGGAATTGTGCAGAAGATTTTATGAGAGATGTTCCTTTAAAAGTAAAAGTGGATTTATTATTTCTTGATATAGAGTTGCCGAATTATAATGGAATTTATGTAGGAGAATATATACGCAATGATATAAATAATTATGCTATGCACATAATATATGTTTCATCAAAAACTAATTATGCAATGGAATTGTTTAAAATTCATCCATATGATTTTATAATTAAACCTATTGATAAAGAAAAGGTTATTAATAATGTTTCAAAGTTATTGGAATTGGATGAACAAGACAATAATTATTTTGTGTATGAATACAATAGAATAAAAAATAAAATTCATTATGGAGATATTGTGTATTTTGAAAGCGACAGAAAGCATATAAAAATAATATGTAGTGATGGAACGGAGAGAATATTTGTTGGAAAGTTAGTAGAACTTATAGACAAGCTTCCGTTTAATTATATTATGGTTGCGCAGTCGTTCATAATTAATATAAGGCATATAAGAATGTTTAAAAAGGATTCTTGTATAATGGATAATGGGTGTTGTATCAATATTGGAAGAAAATACAAAGATGTTTTTAATATAAAAATGATAGAATATAACAAAAGTGGAGGTAATGGATGATGCAATTAGAGGATGCTGTTGTATCTGGAGTTACTGAACTTGTGAGAATATATATTATTTTGGAATATTTTAAAATATTTTTAAATGTACATTCTTTAAGACGAAATATTATAAGTTGTGTTATTACATATATTATTACATTATTAAGTTATCTGGTGTTTCATAATGTTTTGGTTAATTTAATAGTTACAGTTGCAGGAATAATATTTTTATCTGGTGGTTTTAGAGGAAAGTTCAAGAAAAAATTATTATTAAGTATAATGCTTTATGCAATTATGTTTGTAATAGATTTGTTAGCTTCTTTTTTATTATATGAAGCACCGGATTCTAATAATTATGATATTGTCAGTTCATTTATTTCTGTATTGCTTTTTTATATAGTTGTAATAGGCATTAAAAATGCTTTTAAGGGAAAAGGCAGGATTGATTTGTCAGGACAATGGTATTTATTGTTATATTCGGCATTATTAAGTATTGCAGTATTGTATGTTGTATATAAGGATATGGTGGTTTCAAGAATTGCGGTGCTTACAATCTGCATTATTATATTGAGCTTTAATTTGATGTTATATATTTTTTATATGTCTATGCTTGACCGTTTCCTATATGAAAGAGAAAATCTTGAATTAAAACAGCAGATGAATATATACGAGAGTCAGATAAGAAGTGATATTGAAAACAATAGAAAAATCAGGACGATAAAGCATGATATGAAACACCATATAAGAGAAATAAATGATTTGCTTATGAATGATAAAATTCAGCAGGCAAAAGATTATTTGCATCAGATAAGTGATGAGATTATAAATGCCCAAAATATATATAATACAGGTAATGAAGCCTTCGATGGAATTCTAAACTTTTATGCTGAAAAATATATGAATAAGCCCCTTGAACTGGCTGTGTCAGTTGCAATACCAGAAAATCTTGAAATAAACATATATGATGTAAATATTATACTTGGTAATCTGCTTGATAATGCATTGGAAAATGCTTTGGATAATTCAAAAGTAAGTATGGATATTAAATATACTGTGGGAATGATACATATTTCTATGTCCAATTTATATGATGGCAGTATAAACAAGATTGATGGACATATCATAAGTAAAAAGGATGATAAGGATAATCATGGCTATGGTCTGGATAGTATAAAAAGAATCGTTGATAAATATGATGGCTCAATGATTAAATCATATAAAAACGGGAAATTTGAAGTTGATATTATTATATATTTGGAATAATGAAAATAAGCAGATAAGTGATATTAAACATTGAATACAGAGTATATCAGACGATAAGCCGAGGGCACTGCCCCTGTGCCACCACCCTCGGCTTATTGTCGTTCGTATGTCATTTTTATAAGAAAGTAATAGGGAATCTACATTTCAAGGTATCCAATATCACCCTTCTGGCGGATTGCTCCCAGGCACAATCTGCTTATATATAAGCTCGCAATCCTGTCTTGTAAACTTTATTCCTGCCTGCTTAGCCTTCTGGCTTAATGCAAATATAAGCGGAACGATTTCTTCTTTATTTTTACCTTTGGAAAGAGTTTTGAATTCATTTAAAAGTAGTTGTTTGCGAAAATCATTTTCTGACATATAAATCTCCATTTCTGATTGAGAATAATAATTACAAATATAAATATGTAATACAGAAGTCATTTATAACAGTTAATTATTATTGGAACTTCCATAATTATTGCCATCATTAAAGTCCAGCTTATCAAGCTGTTTAATATATTCATTGTACATATCCTTCTGCGAAGAATTAAGTATATTATTAATGCTTATATTGTTAAATTCACCAGAGCCAGTGTTATTATTAAAATTATTAAATTCAGAATTATCATTAGAATTATTATTGTTAAATTCATTAGAACTGGCATTGTTAAACATATCCATCATACCAAACATATCAGACATTTTGGAAAAGTTCCGATAAGTGTTTATTAACTGCTCAATGTTGTCGGGGCAGTAAGCCAGAATGGTTTTCATAATAGCTTCATTATTAAGTATATCATTAAGGGAAGTGTTAGCATTTATTCCGGAACTATTACTACATGTTTTAAATGTGTTACAGCTATAGGGAGAGTTGTAGAAGCTTAATGTGTGTTTTAATTCATTTGCCCTTATAAGCATAGAGAGCTTTTTTTGCATACCGTATTCCATAAAAGGAATGAGGGCTTTAAATAATTGAAGGTAGCCGGGTAGTGTAAGAATATCAAATTCAGTAACAGGTAATTGTTTCGCCATTCAATCCTCGATTCCTGCGACAAACGCAATATATAATGTGTGTCTAATAGACTTGTTTTAGTATATTCATAAAATTACCAAGATATGAGGCTGTATCCGTAGAATTTAAAATGACGGAATACAGCCTCATTCTGCAACTGTATATAAAATGTTATGTTTTATAGCAGTTATTAGCAGATATAATCATTGCTGGGGGCATCCGCTATTAGCAGCCACAGCCACCACATCCGCTATTGCCGCCACATCCACCAAAGCCTAATGCATTGCCGCAGTCACCGCAGCCTCCACATAAGAGAAGAAGGCAGATAAGCCAGATGCAGTTATTGTTTCCACAGCCGCCACATCCACCGCAGCCGTTATTGCATCCGCAGCCATTGTTATCAAAAAGAAGTAAGAGAATAATAAGCCAGATGCAGTTGTTTCCACCACAACCACAATCTCCACATCCGTTGCATCCTCCGCAGTTTGTTGCTGCTAAATCACTCATAAAAAATCCTCCGATTAAAACATTTACAATACAATAATATGAATGCAGGCTTGTTAGTGTTACTTATTTTTTTTGAAATATTGCAATATTTATAAAATTATTATATCATCAAGGGGTATGTGTGTTCAGACTATACAGATACATAGATAGGAGCGTAAGGATATGAAAGTATCAGTTATTATTCCTTCACTGAATCCGGATGACAAGCTGGTTACAGTAGTGGATTCACTTGTAAAGAAGGGATTCAAGGATATAATATTAGTTAATGACGGAAGTGACAAGAGTCATATGTGGCCTTTTGAAAAAGTGGGTACGTATGATGAATGCACAATTCTTACTCATGAAGTTAATAGAGGAAAAGGAAGAGCTTTAAAAACTGCCTTTGAATATTGTATAAAAAACAGGGAAGGTTATATTGGAGTAGTTACAGTAGATGGTGATAACCAGCATCAGGCTGACGATATAATGAACTGTTGTGAAGCTATGGCCTCGCAGGATAAGGTTGTGCTTGGAGTAAGAAAATTTGATGGAGATGATGTTCCTTTTAAAAGCCGGTTTGGCAATAACCTTACAAGCTTTGTGTTTAAAGCTATGTGTGGACTGGCTATATCAGATACACAGACAGGATTAAGAGCCATACCTTATAAGTTTCTACAGACCTTTTGTGATATTGAAGGGGAACGTTTTGAATATGAAACAAGAATGCTTCTGGAGTTTAAGAGGTCATCGATACCTTATATGGAGGTGCCCATTAAGACTGTTTACATAGAAGAAAATGCATCTACGCATTTCAATCCAGTTAAGGATTCAATAAAAATATATAAGGTCATATTCAGATATACTTTTTCGGCAACAGCGTTAAAGTATGTGCTAAGCTCACTTGCATCGTGGGTTATAGATAATTTAATATTTAATTTACTTGATATTTTTCTTGTTATGTTTACAATATCATTAAGGCTGCTGTTCAGCACAGTTGTGGCAAGAATAATATCATCTGTATTTAATTTTACAATGAACAGAAAACATGTATTTAAGTCAGATAAAGATGTTAAGGCAGCAGCAGTAAGATATTATATACTGTGGTTCTGCCAGATGGCAGTATCATATCTTCTCGTCTTTTTGTTTACTAAAATGCTTATGCTTGGTACTACAGCAGTAGGTATAACCAAGATAATTGTAGACGTTGTTTTGTTCGTTGTGAGCTACAATATACAGAAAAGATGGGTATTTAAATAAATTTTATTAGAATGAGGAAAATGATGAAAAAGAATGTATTAAAATGGTTAGGCCGGATTGGTGCCACTTTGCTTACGACAATAGTGATTCTTGTTGTCGGTCTGTATGGTGTTATGGCTATGCTTGCATGGGGTCCATCAAAGGTTGCAAAGAAACAGTTTATTATGTCACTACAGGAGACAGGAGAGCTTGGTTTTATGGCTAACTGGTTCTGCTCACAGGAAGAAATCGACAAGATAAAAGAAGAGAATTCGGTTAAAGATACAACAGATATAACAGATTCAAGCCTTGTTGTAATAGGCAATTCTGAAACAAGTGATGAAGAGGATCTTTATGTGGTTGATATAAAGGCAGAAGCTTACAGTGGAAAGCTTATGGTTATAAAGGATCCATCAAGACTTTTTGTTGGTACTGTTCCAGAGTTTAAGCTTGAAAAGGGCTGGACAGTTTCAGAGATAGCACAAAGATATGATGCAGTTGCAGGTATCAATGGTGGAGAGTTCGTAGATTCAACACCACAGACAGCGATGCCTATAGGACTTGTTATGGTTGATGGCAATGTCTTAAAAGGAACTGCCGGTGAAATGTATCATGTTACTGGAATAACATTTGATAACAAGCTTGTTATGGGTAATATGACAGCTGCAAAGGCACAGGAGCTTGGAATAAGAGATTGTGTCAATGTAAGTAGTGATATAGGTCCATTTCTGATTATCAATGGAGAAGCACAGGATGTTGATGGCGTTGGTGGTGGACTTAATCCGCGAACAGCTATAGGACAGAGAGCTGATGGTGCCATCCTTCTTCTTGTTGTTGATGGAAGACAGGTTACAAGCCTTGGGGCTTCATTCTCTGATCTTCAGGATATAATGCTTCAATATGGGGCGGTAAATGCATCTGCTATGGATGGAGGAACATCAACACAGATGTATTATAATGGTGAGGTTATCAATAAGCCATATTCACCAACAGGTCCAAGAACACTTCCAACAGCGTTTTTGATTAAGTAAATGTGATAATGGAATGGAGAATATATGTCAGATATGAATAACAACGTAAAAGATAATAAGAAGAATCCTTTTAAAAGACTTTCTTCATTTAAGAAATTCCTGATAATATATGCATCTGCATTGATAGTTATAATAGCTGCTGCATTAGTGATTTTACATGGTTTTCTTAAGGATTATGAGTCAGGACGTCCTGCTAATACGATGGATACGCTTGTTGCCCATATTGAAAAGGGAAATGTCGGAGAGTGGATTAAGAAAAGTGGATTACTCGGTGAATTTGAAACAGAAAGTATAGTATCAGATTATTTTAAAGATACATTTGAAGGAAAACAGATAAGCTATAAGAAAAAGGCTGGAGAGTATTCAGAAAGCACACCTGTGTATGTTTTGTATGCAGATGATGATAAAATAGCAAGTGTGAGTCTTGATGAAAGCAGGAAAAATGCACATAAGTTCACGGAATGGAAGATTTCTTCCATCAACTTTAATGTTAATGCACAGGACAAGAGCCGTGCGGTTAAAGTTACAGTACCAAAGGGAAGTGATGTAGAACTGAATGGTGTAAAGGTATCGTCAGACTATATAACAGGCGAGAGCAGCGTGGATTTGTGTAAGCATGTATCCGACTATGTGGATACACCAGTTAATGATATATATGAAATTACAGGCCTTTTTACAGCTCCAGACGTTAAAGTGTATTCATCTGGAAAAGAACTTTCTACAGAGCTTGATAAAGAGGGCTATGTTGCATATTATCCTGGTGATGATTCTTTGCTTGAAGAGGAAAAACAGCATATATTACTTGTTGCTGAGAACTATGGAAAGTATATGATCAACAGAGGCAGCCTTACAACTTTGTCTGGTTATATGATTGGAACTGCTAAAGAATATATGAGTGATATTCCGGCTATAGATGTTTATCTTATAGGAAGGACATTCACATACAATATAACTGATGAAAATATAAGTAATTTCAGAAAATATTCTGATGATTGTTATTCATGCAACGTGGATTACAAGCTTAATGTAAACTGGTCATCGGGAAGTACTACATATGATATTGCATTAACTTACATATTCGTAAAACAGGATGGTAAGTGGATGTTAGCAGACTTTAAGATCAGATAAGAGGATTGTAACAATGTCATCTAAAAATAAACGTAATTTTATTCTGCAGGGTTCCATACTTGCAATGGCTGGAATATTTGTAAGAATAATAGGAATGGTATATAGAATTCCAGTCCTGAATATTATAGGAAGTGAAGGAAATGGAATATACGGAACAGCATTTAATGTATACAATATAATGCTTGTTCTTTCATCATATGGACTTCCTATGGCAGTATCAAAGCTTGTTTCTGCAAGATTTACAAAGAAAAAGTATAAGAGTGCTGCTAAAGTACTCAGATGCTCAGTGATCATAGGAGTTATCACGGGTGGAGCAGCTGCGCTTCTTGTATTTTTTGGAGCTGGCTTTATAGAAAATGTCGTATATGGTGGTGGTATACCTGGACTTGCGATTCCACTAAGAGTACTGGCACCAACTATATTTCTTGTTGCAATATTAGGGGTGCTAAGAGGGTTCTTCCAGGGACAGGGAACTATGATACCAACAGCTGTTTCACAGATTATAGAACAGCTTGTGAATGCTGTGGTTAGTATTGTGGCTGGATATATGCTTATGAAAGCATATGTATCAGCAAGTAATACCGCAGCATATGGAGCAGCAGGAAGTACATTGGGAACTGCGATGGGAGCATTGACGGCTCTTGTTTTTTTTGTATTTCTGTATATGTTGTACCGTCCTAAGTTTATGAGGATGGTTGCAAGGGATAATAGTCCTGATTGGAGAGATACTAATCAATATATATATAAGACTATTATTGTAACTATGCTGCCTATTATTCTTAGTCAGACATTTTATCAGATAAGTGCTCTTTTAGATGATGTTTTGTTTAGTAATATAATGGTTGTAAGAGGTGCATCAGCTAATATTACAAGAGATCTTGGTAATTTCAGCTCAAGTTATACACTTCTTATAAGTATACCGCAGGGTATAGCTTCGGCACTTTCAGCATCGATGCTTCCAAGTATTGTGGCCTCTTATACAACAGGGGATAAGGAGAGTATATATTCAAAACTGACAAAGACATTAAAGACTAATATGTTTGTTGCTGTACCTTCATTTATAGGATTGTTTACGATTGGTGAGCCGATTATCAGGCTTTTGTTTGCAAGATATGATAGCGTGCAGGGTGGGATGATGTTAAAGCTTGGAGCTGTTGCTATAGTGTTTTATACACTTTCCACAGTCACAAGCTCAGCACTTCAGGCAGTTGATAAAGTGAAATCTCCGATGTATCATTCATTTATATCACTTGTTGTTCATATAGTGCTTGTAGTAGTGTTGTTATTCACAACAGATCTTGGAATATATGCTCTTGTTATAGGTAATGCTTCATTTCCTGTTATTATATTTATATTGAATCTTATAACATTGTACCGGGAAGAGGGTTACAGGCTGCCTGTTATGAAGATATTTGCAAGACCATTTATATGTTCAGCATTTATGGGAGTGTTCACAATATTATCATATAATATGATGTATAATGCTACATCATCAAATGCTATTTCAGTTATTGTTGCACTTGTTGTTGCACTTGTAACATATTTTGGCTTATATGGAATTATACTAAAGAAATTTAGAGGTATTTTATAGTTATGTGATGTTTATGGTGAAAGGATTCCTGACCATGACATCAGTTAAATGATTGGAAAGAGAGGAAAGACATGCAGAATAAATTTACAGACCAGGCAAGAAGAGTTCTTGAACAGGCTGCATTTGCTGCAGAGGTTAATGGACATTGTTATATAGGCTCGGAGCATTTGCTGCTTGGACTTATACAGGTAGAGGACTGCCTGGCAGGTAAGGTTCTTTTAAACAATGATGTTACAGAGAATAAGGTGCTTAATCTTATATATCAGCTTATAGCCCCTGATTGCGCAGTCAGCGTTAAGGAGCCGGCAGTATATACTCCAAGAGTTAAAAAAATTCTTGTAAATGCAGGTAATGAAGCGGCAAGATTCAAGGCAGACAGCATAGGAACTGAGCATATATTGATAGCTATGTTAAAGGAAACCGATAGTGTTGCATCAAGACTTCTTAATACTATGGGTGTATCTGTTAAGAAAATATATACAGAGCTTCTTGAAGGCATGGGAGAGGATGTATCACGTTTACGTGAGGATTTCCAGAATGGACGTATCAAGCAGAAGGATAAAAGGGCAACTGCCATGCTGGATCAGTATAGCAGGGATCTGACAGAGCTTGCAAGACAGAAAAAACTGGATCCTGTTATAGGAAGAGATGCAGAAATCCAGAGAGTTATCCAGATATTATCAAGAAGGACAAAGAATAATCCATGTCTTATAGGCGAACCGGGAGTTGGTAAAACAGCTGTTGTAGAGGGTCTTGCTTTACGCATAGTGGAAGGGGAAGTTCCTGAAACTATCAAGGATAAAAGACTTGTTACACTTGATTTATCAGGCATGGTTGCAGGTTCTAAGTACAGAGGTGAATTCGAGGAAAGGATAAAGAGAGTTATAGCTGAGGTAAGGAATGCTGGCAATGTGATTCTTTTCCTTGATGAGATTCATACAATTATAGGTGCAGGCGGTGCAGAAGGTGCTATAGATGCATCTAATATATTAAAGCCTTCACTTGCAAGAGGAGAACTTCAGCTTATAGGTGCAACAACACTTGAAGAATACAGAAAACACATAGAAAAGGATGCAGCGCTTGAAAGACGATTCCAGCCCGTTAAGGTAGAAGAACCAACAGAAGAAGAGGCTGTTGATATTCTTATGGGACTTAAGAGCAGGTATGAGGAACATCATAGTGTTAAGATAACGGATGAGGCTGTTAAGGCAGCAGTCAGGTTGTCTAAAAGATACATCAATGACAGATTCCTTCCAGATAAGGCTATTGATCTTATAGATGAGGCATCATCAAGAACAAGGCTTTTAGCATATGCTGTACCAGCAGATATTAAAAAACTTGAAAAACAGATTGAAGAGCTGTCACAGGAAAAGGAAGCTGCAATAAAGAAAGAAAAATATGATGAAGCCTCTGATATAAAGAAACAGCAGGCAAGAAAAAAGACAAGGCTTGAAAAGCTTAAGAATAAGTGGAGAGAACAGATGGATACATCTGAGCTTGTTGTTGATGAGGATATTATCGCAAAGACAGTTGCCATGTGGACAAAGATACCTGTCACAAAGATTGCAGAGGCTGAATCAGAGAAGCTTATTAATCTTGAACAGACACTTCATAACAGGGTTATAGGACAGGATGAGGCTGTAAGCGCAGTTGCCAAAGCGATAAGAAGAGGAAGAGTAGGACTTAAGGATCCTAACAGGCCAATAGGGTCATTCCTTTTCTTAGGACCTACAGGTGTTGGTAAGACAGAACTTTCAAAGGCACTTGCTGATGCGATGTTTGGAACAGATAATTCACTAATAAGGGTTGATATGTCTGAATATATGGAAAAGCATACAGTATCTAAGCTTATAGGTTCACCTCCAGGATATGTCGGATATGATGAAGGTGGACAGTTAAGCGAAAAGGTAAGAAGAAATCCGTATTCTGTAGTGCTTTTTGATGAAGTTGAGAAAGCCCATCCGGATGTGTTTAATGTGCTTCTTCAGGTACTTGATGATGGACACATAACAGACTCAACAGGAAGAGTAGTCGATTTTAAGAATACGGTGATTATTATGACATCAAATGCGGGTGCGGAAAACATAGTTGCACCTAAATCTCTTGGTTTTGCTTCATCGTCTACAGATGAACAGATTCACGATGATATGAAGAATAAGGTTATGGATGAGGTCAGGAGAATGTTCAGACCAGAGTTTTTAAACCGAATAGATGACATTATAGTATTCCATATGCTTAAGAAAGAACAGATAGGACAGATAGTTGATATTATGATGAAAATTATCAACGACAGGATTATGGAACAGATGAAGCTTTCTGTAGAACTTGATGATGATGCTAAAGCATATATTGTTGACAAAGGATATGATGCAAAATATGGAGCCCGTCCATTAAGAAGGACTATCCAGAATGAGATTGAAGATGAACTCGCAGAAAGAATTCTTGAAGGAAAGATAAAGGCTGGTAACAGAGTATTAGTTACAGTTAAAGATAAGAAGCTTGATTTTGTTTTGAAAAGAGGATATAACAGATAAAAGTTAACAAATAATACTAGTAAAATACTAGCATTTTTATACAATTTGATGTATAATCAGAATATGAATAATTATTATGTTTCTTAAAGTAATCTGTTGGTTATATTTGTGATACATAATAAAATCGTAAAAAACGCAGGAGGACAATAATATGCCAGTAATTAATGAGTTGATTCGTTCAGAAAAGGATGGAACTCTTAGCTTTGGTAATTATGAGCTGGATACTAAGTCTAAGTTATCGGATTTCGAACATTGTGGAGATACTTATAAGGTTAAAACATTTAAGGAAATAACTAAGTTAGAGCGCAATGGTTCTTTCGTATATGAGTCAGTACCAGGAACAGCTGTTATGAATTTTAAGGCGACAGATACAGGCTTATCATTCAAAGTAGAAGGCAGTGAAGATGCACAGATTACTGTAGAGCTTGAGGAAGGTGCTTCATATAATGTAACAATTGATGGTGCATTTGAAGGCAGTATGACTACTAATATGGGTGGTAAGATAGTTCTTTCAGTAAGTCTTGAGGAAGGCAAAGCTGTCGGAGTAGAAGTAGTTAAAGCATAAAGTGTATGATTATTAATACAATATAACAATTAAATTGCTGCACCGCGCATAAAGTCATAGCCTGACCAATGCTGGTGCAGCATTTTATTTATGTTGCAAGGAGGGAAAAGTGGCAAAAAGTAAAAATACAGCTTTTTTTTGTAGCGAATGTGGGTATGAATCATCTAAATGGTATGGCCAGTGTCCTGCTTGTAAGGCCTGGAATACATTTGTTGAAGAACCTGTAGCGGGTAAGACGGCTGTAAAAGGGTTGTCGGTGGTAAGAAAAGATAGTTTAACTAAAGCAAGCCATCCAGTCAGCCTGAAAGAAATAAGTACAGAAGAAAAAGAGAGAACACTTACAGGGATTAAAGAGCTTGACAGGGTACTTGGTGGTGGCATAGTCCAGGGCTCACTTGTTCTGGTTGGAGGAGATCCCGGGATAGGTAAATCAACACTGCTTCTTCAGATGTGTTATAACATTTCAGATACGAAAGATAAGGTTTTGTATATATCAGGTGAGGAATCTCTGACACAGATTAAGCTTAGGGCTGAAAGAATAGGCGAATGCAGCGATAATCTGAAAATACTATGCGAAACCAATCTGGATATTATAGAGCAGGTCTTAAAGAAAGAGATGCCTAAGGTTGTTATTATAGATTCCATACAGACTATGTACAGAGAAGAAATATCTGCTGCACCAGGAAGTGTGTCGCAGGTAAGAGAAAGTACATCTATCCTTATGCAGCTGGCAAAAGGGTTGGATATAACCATATTTATTGTAGGACATGTAACTAAGGAAGGTGTAGTTGCAGGACCAAGAGTACTTGAACATATGGTTGATACAGTGCTTTATTTTGAAGGTGACAGATATGCATCATATAGGATTTTAAGAAGTGTAAAAAACAGATTTGGTTCAACTAATGAGATAGGGGTTTTTGAGATGCGTCAGGATGGTCTTGTTGAAGTGGCTAATCCGTCTGAATATATGCTTAACGGAAGACCGGAGGGAGCCTCAGGTTCAGTTGTTGTGTGTCTTGTTGAAGGAACAAGGCCGCTTATGGTAGAAGTGCAGGCACTTGTATGTGATTCTAATTTTGGCATGCCAAGACGTACAGCAGCAGGCACGGATTATAACAGAGTGAATCTTCTTATGGCTGTTCTTGAAAAAAGAGCAGGAATGAGAATGTCATCAAGTGATGCGTATGTAAATGTTGCAGGTGGCATAAAGGTAACGGAACCGGCTCTAGATCTTGGAATTGTTATAGCACTTGTGAGTAGCTTCAGGAATAAAGAGATTGACAGTAAAACAGTTATATTTGGAGAGGTTGGCTTGTCTGGAGAGGTAAGGGCTGTTACCCAGGTACAGCAAAGAGTGAATGAAGCTGTAAAACTTGGCTTTACGACATGTATATTGCCATCAGTCTGCTTGAAAAACATTAAAAATAATGATAAAATTAATCTTATTGGTATACATAACGTAAATGAAGCCATAAACCTGATATAATGAGCGCAAAAGAAAAGGAAGCAGCTGCGAAGCAGACATTTACTTTTCTTGCGCCATTAACGAATGAACACAAATATAATAATATATATGGAGGAATACCATGGATAATAATAATCTGGTTAATGATTTATCTGGAATACTTGATGGACTTGATTCATCACAGGAACAGCTTGAAAAGGATGCATTTGATGTTATCAATTCATCTGATACATCGCTTAATCTTGTAAAGGAAAGTATATCGAGTGTTGAAGAAATCCTTAAAATGATAGATGAACTTAATGAAGTAGCAGAGGAATCAGCAACAAGAATAAAAGAACTTGAAAAGCTTTCTAAAGACATTGAACAGTTTGCTGGTGTTATATCATCTATATCAAACAGAACCAATATACTATCGCTCAATGCTTCTATTGAGGCAGCAAGAGCAGGTGAACATGGAAGGGGCTTTGCAGTAGTTGCAAGTGAAGTGCGTAATCTTGCAGCGCAGTCAGCTAAGTCATCAAAGGAAATAACTGATACCATAACTATGGTTCAACAGTCTGTAGGAAAAACAGTAGATTCTATGAAAAATATATATGAGAATTCAAACCAGCAGAAAGAAAAAGCGGATGAGATAGGAAATGTTCTCAATAAAGTTGTAGAGGCAGCATATACTGCTAATGAAGTTGCTAGAAATATAGAAAACGAGATCGCATATCAAAGAGAAATTACTGATAAGGCGAAGAATGTACTGATGTAGTATATAATTATATTAGTGATATTGATTGAATATAAGTAAATAAGGCTTTTATATGATGTGTGAAGGGGGATAACCATATGTATCAATGTCCTTGTTGCGGAGGAAGACTGATATTTGATATACCATCGCAGCAGCTGAAATGTGATCACTGTAGTAATAGCTTCAATCCATATGAAATAAGCAAAGAACATGATGCACAGGAAAGCGTTGAGTATGATGTTACTGTATTCAGGTGTCCGCAGTGCGGAGGAGAAATACTTAGTACTGATAATACAGCAGCGAATTTCTGTAGTTTCTGCGGCGCATCGACGATTCTTACCAGCAGGGTCACAAAAGAACTAAAGCCAGGGTATATCATACCATTTTCAAAAACAAAGCAGGACTGCAAGCGTGCATATAAAAGCATGATGCGTTATGCATTATTTGCGCCTGGGGAGTTGAAAGACGAGAAGTTTATAGATGGATTCAGAGGGATATATATGCCGTACTGGACATATTATATTGCACAAAAGGGTCCAGTGTGCCTTAAAGGTTCAAAAAGCCACCGCAGTGGCGATTATATATATACAGATCATTATGATATTACTGGTGATGTGGATTGCTATTATAAGGGACTTTCATATGATGCCTCATCATCTTTTGACGATGGTATAAGTGAAATTATAGCACCATATGATGTTAAGAATATGAAAGAATTTACACCATCTTTTTTAAGTGGTTTTTATGCAGATACAGCGGATGTTGCGGCGGATGTATACAGGATGGATGCAGAAGCTATAGCAGTTGATGAAACGTATAAGCATATTAAAAAAACTGCCCATCTGGGTTCTGTAAGCATTGACAGTTATCAGGGAAATATGGAAAGAAGGCTTGGAACAAAGGTAGTATCTGAAGACAGAGCGCTATTCCCAGTGTGGTTTTTATCTTATCGCAATAAAGACAGAGTCGCATATGCAATTATAAATGGACAGACAGGAAAAGTTGTTGCAGATCTGCCAGTATCACTTGTTAAATATTTCGTTGGTTCGGCTTTGCTTGCAATTCCGATATTCATATTGCTTAATCTTATGTTTACGATAAGACCGAAAGTAACACTTGTAGTGGCTTCTTTTATAGCCTTGATCACAATCATAATGTATGTGAGTGAATTGAAAAAAATATACATAAAAGACAAGAAACTAGATGACAGGGGAAGAATGTATGCTGGTTTGGGTTTGGAAGAAAATATGTCTTCCATGGATAAGCTAAAAGAAGATCAAAAGCTTGCTGACAGCATAGCTGATGCCGTGGAAGAGGGCAGAAACAGGAAAGATAAGAAAAAATGTTTGTATAAAGAGAAAAGAGAAATTTCATGGACTATGAAGATTGCCATAATTGCTGTTATATTCAGCGGAGTTGTTCCGGTGTTATACACGTTACAGTTTGCAGCAATATTATATGGCGGCAGTACTGTATCTTTGGGTATGGGATTTCCTATATGTGTTACATTTTTTGCAGCAGGCGTTATACTTACTGTTACCAATCATAAGATATTTAAGAATGTATCGGGAAAGAATATATCTGGTAATATAGGCTCGCTTGCGGCTATGCTTATTGCGGCGGTGGTACTCTGGTTTAATCCGGTATCTGATATATATTACTATGCAGCTGTTATTGTAGAATTAATAGCTATAATATATACTGTTACGGATCTTATAAGATACTATAATATGCTTGCAACAAGGAAGCTTCCACAGTTTGATAATTATCGTGGAGGTGATGATAATGTGTGATAAGATATATAAGCATAACAAAATGAGCAGTATAGCTGTATTTTCTGCCACATTTATGATTATTGCTGCGATATTTTTGTTTCTCTCAGTGAAAAATGTAAGAGCAGAGGACGAAAAAGACTATAAGAATGTATATATTAATCAAGATACAGGATATGAAGCTATTATTGAAGATGATGCAGCACTTATGTCAGAGAATGATTATGAAGCACTGCTTGGATTTATGAAGCAGATTACATTATATGGAAATGTGATGCTGAAAACGATAGAAACTAACAATATGTCAACGGAAGGCTATATAAGAGCTCTGTATAATGAAAGATTCAAATCTGATAGTGGAACTATACTTGTAATAGATATGGATAATAGAAATATATGGATACATAGTAATGGTAAGATATATAATACTGTGACAAGCTCATATGCAGATACAATAACTGATAATGTATACAGGTATGCATCATCAGGTGATTATTATACATGCGCATATAAAGTTTTTGAGCAGGAGCTCGCGCTGCTTAAAGGGAGTAAAATATCTCAGCCAATGAAGTATATAAGTAATGCGCTGCTTGCGATAGTTGCGGCTTTACTTATTAACTATGGTATTGTAAGAATGTATGTCAGAAAAAAAGTGCCATCTATAAAGAAGATTATGAATGTTATATTGGTAAATAAAGCATTTGATAATTGTAAAGTAGTCCATACATACCAGAGCAAGACATATTCTCCTGTTGAATCAGATTCAGACAGTGGTTCATCAGGTGGAAGTTCATCAGGTGGCTCGTCAGGAGGTTCATCAGGTGGAGGCGGTGGTGGTGGACACAGCTTTTAAAAATAAGTTTCCAATACGTTTGTGTGTACACAAATGTATTGGAAACTTTTATTTTTTTATACATGCATAAAATGGTTTATCAGATAAAAATTAGGTGAAAATCAGATGGAAATCAGATGAAAAATCAAAAAAATCGTAAAAAATCCAGAAATGTTAAAATAAATAAAAACCCAGTGTTTATGCGGCTTTAATAGGATATTTTACAGCTACAAAATAAAAAAAGTCAAAAAAATCGAAAAAAGTTGAAAAAAGTTGTTGACATATGTGAGGGGTGGTGCTATTATAATCAAGTCGCCGCGATACGGCAGCGACAAAAACTTAAAGAAACACTGATGAATACAGGGTTCTTTAAGAACTGAACTTTGATAACTGAACAGAAAGACAACCTTGAAAATTCTTTTTAGAATTTCGAGATGAGTACAATGATTCATTAGAATTAAGTATACATCTTTTGT
>JABLTN010003994.1_pt1 | contig 41672 bp, 40 predicted proteins | sample 7160141 | NCBI WGS metagenome assembly JABLTN01 (sample SAMN14651226, study PRJNA627086) | human gut metagenome | isolation source: feces | host: Homo sapiens | reverse complement strand
TTCATTTTCTCTGCACTTGTAAAAAGGGTAGTTGTACCGTTTAAAAGATAAAAGCTTAACTATCAGCAACATCCACATGTTGCATCGGAAGAGAGGTATAGACACATCAAAGGTGTATCGCACCGAGAGCTTCTACATGCCACTCCAAAAGAAACGGGATGGCAGCTACAAGTATCCCTCTGGAATGGAAATGTACGTGGGACTATCCACGGACTTCTTCGTTCAAGAGGCTGAGGCTTGGAGGGACGAGGCATGGCGAATCATCAAGTGCCGCCCAGACATGGTGTTTAGGTTATTGACCAAAAAAGCCAAAGCCTTTCTTTAGAGAACATTGCCAAACATGCGGCAGCAGGATGTGCTGCAATGGTTGCAGTAATTGTGGAGCATGCGAAGGAAAAGCGTAAATATCAACCATACATTATACATAAATAGGGAAGCAAAGACTGTTATAAAGTTTTTTGCCTCCCTATTTTATATCATTCCTTCCTTACATCACTTCAGCAGTTCCTTTACCTCATCCACATTGCCGTCACATGATGCAGGCGTTGTGCCCAAAAGGTGATTGAGAAGTGGATATACATTCACGTTCTTAAATGTTTCCTCCTTGGTGTAACCACTCTTGAAGTCTGGACCTACAGCTCTGAAGATGACATTCATATCTCCGTAGGTTGGATCGAAGCCATGGTTGCCATTCAGTACTCTATCTCCCTCACCAGTTACAAAACCAATGTCTGTGATGACCACGATACCGTCAATGTTCTTGTTGGTACCATAGTTTAGGTACTTTGGCACCTCAGTCTTCTTGTAGGCTCTGAGGTGAGGAACATTTTGAAGGGCTTTGAGAATCTTAGCCTCGCAACCTTTCTTAGGAGCTATCATCGTTGGGAAGCCATAGGTTACCTTCTCATACCAGTTCTTATCAAGGTAATCCTTCACATGGATGATACGCTGCTTGGAGTTTCTGCCCATACCATGGTCTGATGTGATGATGAGATTGATGTCACCAGCATCAGGCATACGCTTGATGTCATTCCAAAGTTGACCTATCAAGCAGTCCAAGGTCTCGATGGCCTTACGGGTCTGCTTGCTCTCTGGTCCAAAGCTATGTCCAGAATGGTCTGGTTCATCAAAATAAGCCATGATGAGTTGAGGACGTTTGTCCTCTGGCATTTTGAGCATGTGCTCAATCTCGGCGATTCGTTCCGTGAAAGTAAGCAGTGGCTTCTTCTCATAGTCGAAGTAATAATCAGGATAAGTGCCTTGTATAGCTACGTCAGAGCCTGGCCAATACACCACTCCTACCCTCTTGCCTTGCTTCTTGGCTGTGATCCAGATAGGCTCGCCGCCCCAAAAACGTGGGTCTTGCTTGGTTTGCTTATTACCCAAGCTAAAGGTGAGTCCACTCTCCTTGTCATAGAAGGTATTGCCTATGATACCATGGTGGTCTGGCACCAAACCTGTGGCAAGGGTATAATGGTTAGGAAACGTGAGGGAAGGGAAAGAAGGTTGCATGATGCCACTTACACCAGTCTTGCCAATTTCATCAAGATTAGGGGTGTCATACATCAATGGATAATCCCATCTACAACCGTCAAGAGATATGATGACGGTACGATGCTCACCAGCCATCATGTTAGCAAACATGGTGAGGATGAAGCACAACAACAAAATTAATCTTCTCATAACATTCTGTTTTTATGTATATAATAGTTGATTTTGCACATAATACCTATGGCTATATTACGTGCAAAATTAATGATTATTTTTTGAATATCAACATGTTAGTAGATATTATATGTATTTTTAATACTCTGGGAGGAGGGAAATTATATTTTAAGTTTTTCCTTTAAATGCAGCAGGTCTGTCGTGGGGGCACACGTTAAACGATGATACTTTATGGACAATTTACCACATTATCATTTCAGTTTTCAGAGAAATCAGCTAAAAAATGACATGATAAACGCCATCAAGGAAGCCATGAAAATGAGCAGCAATAAATACTTGGACGATGACTTTCAAGCTTACCTCACTTGCGATTGTTCCATATATGAGGCAGTGTATAACAGATTAAACTCTTTGTAACATGATGGGAATCTATATTGCTTTCGTAACTATGCTGGCAGTTGCCACAGCATACTCACCAGAGGAATGGAAGGAGATTTTTGGAAGAATGGAAGATTAAGAGTTTACCTAAAAAGCTGGATTTCAAAGGAAGTCCGGCTTTTTTGCTTTATAATTGTGGCTTATGATTGCATTTCTCAGCAAAGATTTGCTTATTTCTGATTTTTTCAGTACTTTTGCCATAAGAAAAAGCCAAAAGTATGGATAAAGAACAAGAAACAAAGCTATCGCTCTTGATGAGAGCGATGATAAAATATGATGGTGGCGATGTGCCACGCATCCAACATTTTGTAAAGGTACATGACTTTGCACGCATGATAGGCGTGGCAGAGGATATGGGGAGCGAACAGCTTTTCATATTGGAGGCTGCCGCCATCCTTCATGATGTGGGCATCCATGCTGCCGAAGCCAAATATGGCAATAGTCATGGTAAACACCAGGAGGAATTAGGACCTACTGAAGCCAAGAAGGTTTTGGCTGAGGTGGGCGGTTTCACAGAGCAACAAACTGAGAGAATTTGTTGGCTCATAGCCCACCATCACACCTATACAAATGTTACCTCACAAGACCACAGAATCTTGTTGGAGGCTGATTTCTTGGTAAATTCTTTTGAGGATAATCTTTCCAAGGAAGCCATTGCCAGCTTCAGAGAGAACGTATTTCGCTCACCATCAGCCATAGACATGTTAAACATGATGTGGAACTTTTAAAATTACATTGCTATATGAAATGGATAAAAACGATATTAATGGCACTTATTATGACCAATACAGCATGCGCTCAGGAGTTTGAGAAGGATACCTTCAAAGCTCCATCGGGAAAAGAGATTGAAATATATGCCATCAAGCATGGCAGTATGAGAATCGTATTTGACCACCTGGACAAGAAGGCAATTGCCCACTTGACCAAGGCAAGCACTCGCATCATCACCAACCTCAACTGCGAAAAAATCCTTGGCAAAAGCGCCTACCATTATGGTGAGACACATATCAATAAGGTGGAAGAACTGCTGAAAGGAAGTGGAATCGAGGTAAGAATACGCAACTATCAATAAATATAACGACAATATCGGTTATTTTTTTTATGAAAACAAGAAATTAAAAAAATAATGAAGACTCTATTAGACGTACATACACATACCATTGCCTCTGGTCATGCCTTCAGCACCTTGCAGGAAATGACATTGGCAGCCAAGGAAAAAGGATTGGAGATATTGGGCATCACGGAGCATGGTCCCAATATCCCAGGAACTTGTGACCCTATTTATTTTCGCAACCTACATGTGGTGCCTCGCAACCTCTATGGCATCAAGCTTATGTTAGGTGCGGAGCTAAACATCCTCAATACCCAAGGTGACATCGATCTGAACGAGAACTATTGGCGACTGATGGACATTCGCATCGCCGGCATTCACAGCCTCTGCTGGAAGGGAGGCTGCAAGGAAGAGAATACGCAAGGTGTTATCAACGCCATGCGCAATCCATACATTCAGATTATCTCCCACCCTGGTGATGGAACGGCAGAGCTTGACTTCGAGGCTTTGATGAAGGTTTCCAAGGAAACCCACACCTTGCTCGAAATCAACAACCACTCCATGGCACCGATTCGTCACAAGACCGTGGCGGCACCCAATAACTTACAACTATTGGAACTTGCCAAGAAATACGAGACTCCTGTTATCTTCGGAAGTGATGCCCACTTCTCCACGATGATTGCGGATTACGAAAACATCATGCCATTGGCTAAGAAATGCGATTTTCCAGAAGAATTAGTACTCAACTACTCTCCTGAGAATTTCTTGGCATACATCAAGCCAATGCCTGAGTAAGGACTTTTTCACTTTTACCACGATAGTATATGGAGAATATTCGCTGCACGGTAGAGCGCATCACATACCAGAATGAGGAGAACGGATGGTCTGTTCTTCGGGTGAACGTCAAGGGATACAAGGATGTTGTAACCCTTGTAGGCAACTTTTGTGACACCAAGGTAGGTGCCGTACTTGCCGTGGAGGGCAACTGGAGAATGGATGCCAAGTTTGGCAAGCAATTCCAAGCCGTCAATTGGAAGGAGGAACTGCCATCTTCCATCGTGGGTATCGAGAAATACTTGGGCAGCGGACTTATCAAGGGCATCGGGTCTGTTTATGCCAAGAAAATCGTGGCTAAGTTTGGTGAGGAAACACTCAACATCATCGAGGAAGACATCCAACGACTGTCCGAAGTGGATGGCATCGGCAAGAAACGCATCGACCTCATCGCCAAGTCATGGGAGAAGCAGAAGGACGTAAAGGACATCATGGTCTTCCTACAAGGCAATGGAGTGAGCAGTGCCTACGCCGCCAAGATATACAAGGCATACGGCAAGGAGAGCATTGACAAGGTGAAGGAGAATCCTTATCGACTTGCCGATGACATCTGGGGTATTGGTTTCAAGACAGCCGATTCCATCGCCAAGAACATGGGATATGCAGAGAACGACATTCGCCGATGCAAGAGCGGTATCATCTATTCACTCAACCAGCTCGCCAATGATGGACACGTCTATGCTACCAGGGAACAGCTGATCAAGGATGCCAATGAAAGATTAGGGTTGGCAGAAATCGCTGCCAATTCCCAAACGACAGTGCCGAATACATCAGCATCAAGCCCTATTACTGAGGAAATCCCTTTGGGTATGGTTGCCGAGCCAACTCCCCAGATGCGTCCACCCGTGGAACAAGCCTTGGAAGAGTTGATTTCAGCAGAAGAACTCAAAGTGGAGGACGAGTGCATCTATCTCCCACCCTTCTATTACTCGGAAGTGGGTGTAGCCAAGAAACTATTGGAACTCAGGAATGCCAAGCAAGATAACCTTTTCGCTGGTCAGGTGAATATGGAAGCCATCGAGAAGGAATCGGGCATTACCTATGATGATGTGCAGCAAGCTGCCATCCACATGGCAGCAGAAAGCAAGGTGATGGTACTCACTGGCGGTCCTGGTACCGGAAAGACCACAACCACCCAAGGCATCATTTCTGCATGGAAGACGGCAGGACTTAGCATTCTCCTTGCCGCTCCTACAGGCAGAGCCGCCAAGCGAATGTCTGAGGCTACGGGTATGGAGGCAAAGACCATCCATCGCCTCTTGGGATTCAAGCCTACGGAAGGGTATAAGTTCAACGAGGAAAATCCATTGGACGGTGATGCGCTTATCGTGGATGAATGCTCCATGATAGACATTATATTAATGTATTCGCTCCTGAAGGCGATACCACCAACCATGCGATTGGTTTTGGTGGGCGACATCGATCAGTTGCCTTCTGTGGGAGCTGGCAATGTTCTGCGTGACATCATCGAGAGCGAAGCGATACCAGTCACCCGACTGACAAGAATCTTCCGTCAGGCTCAGTCCTCACGCATTGTGATGAACGCCCATGCCATTAACCAGGGATATTTCCCTAACATCCAAAACGGCAAGGACACTGATTTCTTCTTCATTCGTGCCGAGGAGCCACAAGATGCCGTGCCTCAGATAGTGAATCTGGTAAAGAATCGTTTACCGAAGGCATACGGTCGCCCAGTAAGCGATGTGCAGGTATTGACCCCGATGCGCCGCTCCTATTGTGGAAGCGACAATCTGAATATCGAACTTCAGAAGGCACTGAATCCTATGGGTGTGAGTCTTTCCTTTGGTGGAACCCTCTATCGTTCAGGTGACCGAGTGATGCAGATACGCAACAATTACGATAAGGATGTATATAACGGTGACATCGGAACCATATCGGATGTGGATTTGGAAGAAAACGAACTCTTGGTTTCCTTTGGTGATAAGGTGGTAACCTATGAGAAGAGCGAGCTGGATGAACTGGTACTTGCCTATGCCACCACCATCCACAAGAGCCAAGGTTCGGAATATCCCATCGTGGTCATTCCTGTGTTCTACAGTTTCTTCACTCTCTTGCAACGCAATCTCATCTATACCGCCATCACCAGAGCAAAGAAAATCTGTGTGCTCATCGGACAAATGAAGGCATTGGGATATGCAGTGAAGAATCTCACTGTGGAGCAAAGGAACACTAAGCTCAAAGAAAGATTAAGAACAAATGAATAAAACAGAGTATGGAAACAAGTGACAGTAAAGAAAAGGAGGCTTTGGTGCGTGAGGAGCTCATTCGAACGGCTACTATCGCTGACCTTGATGAAATCAGTCAGCTTGAAGCTTTGTGCTTCCCACCAGCAGAGGCAGCCAGTAGGGATGCCTTCAAATGGAGGCTTCTCGCCTACCCTACCCACTTTTGGGTATTGGAACAGGGAGGAAAGATTCTTTCATTCATCAATGGTCCTGTAACCCAAGAAAAGGACTTGAAGGACGAAATGTACGATGACCCTAACTTCTGTGATGAGGAGGGAGAATGGCAGATGGTATTTGGAGTGGTCACACATCCTAAGCACCAACACCAAGGATTGGCAAGCCGGCTCATGCAAAGGTTCATAGAGGAAGCCCAAATAGAAAGAAGAAAAGGCATCGTACTTACTTGCAAGGATGAGAAGATTACCTTCTATGAGCAATTTGGGTTTAAAAATGAAGGTATCTCCTCCTCTGTTCATGGCGGCGTAGCTTGGTATCAAATGAGACTGATTTTTTAGATCCGAAATTGCCATTAATCTCTTCCGAACATGAGTCACAATCCATACGAGCACGTTATATAAGAAATGTGGTGTTCTTGCAAGTAAGTTCCTCTATCGCACGGAGTATCGTGTCAGCGCCACCTGTGCGAAGCCTTGGATGCAATGAGAGATGTTTCATCAGATGAGTCGATAATGAAGGATGGCGAGGATGTGGCACGCATCGAAATGGGAGCGGAAAACTATGATATGTCAAGAAAATAGACAAGGTAACTGCCGATATCTCTGCCTCACTGCCCAAAGGCATGGTGCTTACCACGATATCTTCAAGAAGTTCAAAGGTTCCTTCGAGAAGATTTTCATCACAGGTGTCAGTCCTGTCACACTTGATGACGTGAACACCAATGACCAAGGCTTACAAGCAACATGCAAACATGTATGTAAACAAACAATCCGTCATTCATTCAACTGCCATCTACGATTCCGTTTACCAAAAACTACGATATCATGCACCTATATCTACGAAATCATGTACTTTAAACTACGAATCTGTTTACCAACATCTACGAAACCATTTACCTTAATGAATGTAAAATACTAATAATCAACAAGTTGTCTTACTTGTAATTATAAATAATATTCTAATTTTTAATTTATAAAAGAGATTTTATCGAAAGAATGGTCAGAAGTAAATATGTGATTTTCAGATACTTAATCATTTGCAAGTAAACGATTTCGTAGATGTTGGTAAACAGATTCGTAGATTTGATGCCAGTAAATACTGAAATGATGATATAATAAGCCAATCATCACAAATATCTACGAAACCATTTACTTCGCAGTGGTAATTGTCTGATATTTAGAAGGATAAGCCTCATCATTATAGTTTTAATTTTGATTCACCCTATTTTGAAGGCAAAATAACAGTTGCTATAAGTGTCAGATATTCAGTAAGTTGTAAACTTTAGGTAAACAGATTCGTAGTTTTTGCTTTGATTTCCTTATTGCCCATGCGCCATATCTACGAAACTATTTACCTTAGTTTGTAGAAATCACTAATAATGAGAGGTTTGTACCTTTTAGATGAATTATTTCTTTACAGAATTGTTTTCATTTTTCATTTGCAAAAGTCTATGTGATACAATACTAAATACCTCATTATCAGATATATAGAGAAATAAGGTAAATACTTTCGTAGATGTAAGAGCATAATATGAAGATAAAAGCATGCCGAGCAAGGCTTCCAAGCTCTTTCCTCCCCTACCCTGCAACCTATCTGCGTATCTATGTACTTTCAACTACGAAACTGTTTACAAATATCTACGAAACTATGTACCTATATCTACGATTTCATTTACCTAAAACTACGAAACTGTTTACCTCGTAACCTATAACTTCTTGAAAATAAGTAAATTAGCTTCTTTGTAATTATATAATGATTTTAATCATAACTTATAAAAACAATTTTAATTTAGAAATATGAGGCATAACATGCAGATTATCAGATGGATAGCAAAAACTAGGTAAACACTTTCGTAGATATATAAAAAAGTTTCCTTTGGAGAAGGAAATCTCTTCATCCAAAGGAAACTCGACTCGTGTCTTTATTAGTCTCTATAAAATGTCGGTGAATACGAGCCTTTACAGTTAAAAAATTCTTTAGCTATATCTTCTACGCCCAGAGTTCTCAGCAAGTCAAAGTCTTCCTGTGTGGCCTTGACGCAAAACCTGTCGTTTTTCATTCCTACAAATTTGAATCTTTTAAGCAAAGCCTGCTGACTTGGGTCGATGATCATCGCCTGGAAACTTTGCCACTTGTCTTCCCCACCCTTCACGATTTTGATCTTGGGTGATTCCGTTGTATTGACATGGGCAAACAAGTCGCCTATCACTGGTTCCTTGTTGGCTTTTCCCATCTTCTGTTCCTTTCTCTCCAAGACCTTGCCATCGATGTGAGCCTTTCCTAGTGCCGTCCTCTTTACCTTGAAGAGAAGAGCCTCAGGATTACCTCTCGTCTGGCCACGTTTATATACAGGACTGCAATCGGTGAAGACGATGTCGGTCTTGTCTTCCTTGCTGAGTTTGGCGAAGTCTGCTTTGACAGCATCCAATACTTGCTTCTTGAACTGTGAGAACTTCGGATATTGCTCCTCTACCACCGTACCATCAGCCGATAGGGTTGCCATGCCCAGATATTCTTTCAGTGCCATGAAGGGAACTTGGAAAGTCATCTTGCCTTTGTTGATGCCCATCTGTCTCAATAAAAACAAATAGATTCGCGGAGTATTGGCCCTGTTGGCGTATCTTGCAATCATCGCCATGTGATGGATGAAGCCTTGGCTCATGTCGAAGGCATATTTCGCCACTACAGGGTCGATTTTCAGTTCCACCTCCCCTTTAGAACGGTCGTATGCCACGCCTTCCTTGGTATATCCATTGATGACCACATCCTCCGTAATGTTGGAGAAAACGTGCTGGATGACCACCTTACCGTCAATCTTGATCCTGACGCTGAAGTCCAACAATTCCTTGAGGGCTTTGCGCAAGTCCTTATAATGGCTGGAGTCGATGCCCAGTTCGTTGAGCTTCAGTCGAATCTTTGGCACATTCATCGCCACATGCTCTTTATCGACCTCGAAGAGATAGTCTGACCGAAGTCCACCCTTCTCTCTCTTCTCGTTGAAGAAGCGTGTGACATACTCCTGAAGATGCGAACTGACGCAAAATAGCACATGCTGCTGCGACAAGGAGTATTGCTTGTCTATCTTCGTGAAGCTGAATGGGGTGTTGATCCACTGTTCATTCGACTGGATGATTTCGTTTTTCTTGTCTGTCATGCTGCAAAGGTACGTTTTTATTTGTTTATGTGCAAATAAAATGCCAAAAAACTCTCAGTTTCCTTATTGATTTTATCTGAATTCTTGTAAATCCGACATGTTTGCGTGTTTGCATACTTGCAAAACAACAATTTTGCATCCACACAATTTTGCATGCAGTGTTAAATGAATCCATACATGTTTGCAAGTGAAGTTGGAGGTTAATTTGTCAGTTTGCAAATGTAAATGTTTGTTTTCAAAAATGCCTAAATGTTTGTTTGATTGGATGCAAAAATGCAAACATATTTGGAAAATGGTTTGTTGTCATGCAAACAAATTTGCAAAATAATTTGTTTGTATGAATATTAAATCGTATCTTTGCAGCGTCTTTATAAAATATAATTGGTGAAAATATGGAAAGCAAGTTGAAAATGATATTGGCCATTGTCAACAACAAGGGTGGGGTTGGCAAGACCACAACCGTGCAGAATCTAGCTGCCGGTATGCTTCGCAAGAACAAGAAATTGAGAATCCTCGAAATCGACTTGGACCCTCAGTGCAACCTCACGCTTCTGAATCATGCTCCAGAAGGGTGCGCCACCATCTTCGAATCTATGATAGAGTGTAAGGGATTGCCAATCTATAAGTCAGAGATTGGGGTGTATTATGTACCTGGTTCTGCCAAGATGCAGGATGTGGATCCATTCTTGCAGAACACCGGAGCTCCTAGACAAGTGTTGGGAGCGTGCATCAACAGTGATTCGATAGATATGACGGGTGAGGGCATCAAAAATCCGATCGACTATTTCGATTACATCTTCATTGATTGTCCTCCAGCCTTGTCGCAATCCACCTATAATGCCATGGTGGTGGCGAGCCATCTCTTGGTGCCAGTCCAGATGGAGGGTCTGTCTGTCAATGGTTTGGCTGCCATCCTTGGAGCAATGAATGAGGTGAAAAATGGTCGTTTCGCCTTGAATAAGGATTTGGAACTCTTGGGGTTGTTACCAGTCATGTTGGATGAGAGGCCACGTATCGTGCGTCAAGCATTGGCTTATCTAAAGGAGAGCTATGGTGATGCAGTCCTGAAACATGGCATCCGCCGCTGCGTGAAGGTGAATGAGGCACAGACAGAGATGACTGACCTTTTCCACTATTCGCCTTATTGCACGGCAGCCATCGACTATAGTGAGGTAATCAAGGAATTGTTTAATCTTTAAAGCTTAAATGATTATGGCAAAGGATTTTCGTGCGGCATTCAATAATATGAACCAGGCAGTTCGTCCTGGGGTAGGGGAGTCTCAGCAAGTTCCAGCACCTGCAGCTCCGGTGGTTAAGGAAAAGAAGATGAAGGCGGTAGAAAGGCGAGCTCAGCTGCATGGTGTTCAGACCTACTTGAACGATGAGGAGTATGAACAGTTGATGCTCACCAAGCTGAGAACGAAGAAGAAATTTGAGGAAATCTTGCATGATGCTTTGGTGCAATACATGAAGAATCCATCGTAAGTCTTTGATATGCAGATAGCTAACTTGAAATGTTGTCAAGATGGCATGAATGAATGTGTGGATGCACAAATGCAAATAATCCGTCATGCAAACATTTTTGCATGACGGATTAAATCACAGTATAAACTATAGAAGAAATCAAAAGCAGAAAGGAAGACCAAACCTTTGACTGCAAGAGCATACAGATAGACCCGAAAGCATTGGCAGTACCTATTGATTTAAATGAAAAAGTTCCAAGTGGCATTTTTCCACTTGGAACTTGATGGTTTATTTTCTTTTTGCCTTGAAGAACTCCTCGAAGAAGTCCATCTGCTTTTGATTTTGTACAGGCCCCAAATGCAGTCCTTCCTTCATGATCATCACCGTTGGCTTACCTTCTTGATAGGTAGTCCAGAATGGAAGGCTATCCCCATTTGGGTTGCCTGTCTTTGTGAAGTTGATCCAGTAGCGAGACATGATTTGCTCCATGTGTTGCTCCGTCTCGGTCATCTTTCCAGAGCCAAACTTATAGCCATAGATGAAAGGCATCTCTGCCACATGGCTGGCTCCTCCCTTGCGACTTCTTACGATGGTATTCTCTGAGTCTTGGTCAAAGTAATACATATACACCTTGCCCTTGCCAGTCTTACTTTGCAAGTTTGCCCAGGCATACGTACCCCATGCAAAGGAGCCATCACGGAAGATGTCTGATTGGGCGAAGTAGGTTTCTTCCTCTGTCTTGGCAGGATAGATGCTCAGTACTTTATCAGCCCAGCTGCCATATACCTCATGGATTCTTTTCTCGTAGTCGCTCACACTGATAGGGCGGCAGAACATGCTTCCTTCATCGCTGTTAGTTCCGATGATGACATTCACGTCATTGTAATCTCCCTTCTCATAGAGCTTGTACTGGTCATCTGTGATACTGTAGCCATCCACATTAGGCCAGAAGGATTCCATGGCGGTATTCTTCACGATGTCCATGAAAGGAACTTTTCTGAGTTGCTTAATGTTCTTTACTTTAAGTTTCTTTTGAAGTACCAGTCCGCTTGCCTCTGCTGCTTTAGTTGTGAGCATGGCGGTGTTGCCGTTTCTTGCTTCACCCACAGGCCAGAAAGAACCGCCGCTTTCGCTGATGGCTCCTCTGAAGAGTCCCTTGGCAAGTGGAGAGGCGCATAACATACTTACCGAGATACCACCTGCTGATTCGCCTGCAATGGTAACCTTGTCAGGGTCTCCACCGAAGGCAGCGATGTTGTCGTGTATCCATTTCAAAGCCATCACCTGGTCAAGTATGCCATAGTTGCCTGATATGTTCTTGCCAGATTCCTTGCTAAGTTCAGGATGTGCCATGAATCCCAAGGCTCCCAAGCGGTATTCTATGCTACAATAGATGATGCCTTCCTTGACAAAGCTTTCCTGGGTTCCACTATAAGAGCCTGTGAGGAAGGCTCCTCCATGAATCATGACAAATACCGGGAGTTTGTCATCCTTGTTCTTGGCAGGTGTTTCCACACTGAGGTAAAGGCAGTCCTCGCTCATGCCCAGCTCACCACCATTCTGGTTCGGGTCGATGGGCTGTGGTGGACGGTCTCCCCATTTGTCTGCCTTGAATACTCCCTTCCAAGGCTTCTTGCTCACTGGAGCTTTCCATCTGAGGTTACCCACTGGTGCTTCTGCGTATGGGATTCTCTTGTAAAGGGCGAATCCTTCATGTTCCACACCTTCTATTTCTCCTTGCTCCACTGTAGTTTTTAGCAGTTGAGCATTTGCTGCCGATAGACAAAAGAGTGCCAGAGCGGCTGTAAGTAGATGTCTTTTCATTCTCATATTTGGTTATTCTTGTTAGTTCAACATACAAAGTTAGTGATTTTAGAAACAAATCATCCTAAAATTTCGTTTTTTTTAGAAAAAGTTATACCTTTGCCTTTAAAAAGGACAAATACAAGGTATATTCTTTGGTTGACTTCAGGGGATTGAACAAGTTGTCATCCATTCATCGGGCATATATGAATGGCCAGTTTGGCGCATTGCCTAATGTAATCATGTAGGAGGAACTGGTATGGCAAGAAAAATAAAGGAAAGAAATTTAAATTAGAAATTATAAGATGAAGGCATATACATATATAAGACAAGGTGAATTTGGCTTCACAGAAAAGGAAAAGCCTGTTATATTGGATGCACATGATGCCATCGTAAAGGTTACTCTGAGCAGTATCTGTACCAGCGATCTCCACATCAAGCATGGTAGCGTTCCTCGCTCTGTGCCAGGTATTACCGTAGGGCATGAGATGGTGGGCATTGTGGAGAAAGTGGGTGAGAATGTAACCCATGTGAAACCAGGTGACAGGGTAACAGTGAATGTGGAAACCTTCTGCGGAGAACATCGTGGCCATGTATGACAAGTCTCAGGTGCTTCCTCTTCCTGATATGTATGGCAAGAACCTTACCTTCAAGACTGGCGAAGTAGATGGTTGCGACTGTGAGGAAATCTTGAAGCTGATAGAGCAGGGCAAGATAGATACCACTCCTCTCATTACACATCGTTTTCCTCTTTCTATGATAGAGGAGGCGTATGATGTGTTCGAGAATAAGAAAGATGGTGTCATCAAGACAGCCATCTACCCAGGATAAGATGTTGAAAAGAAGAAAGTTTACCTCAGTTCGTTATCCCGAACTGAGGTATTGAATTTGGAACTCAATCAGCCTTTGGTATAGGTTGTTTCCTAATTTCTGTTAGCTCATCCATCCCAGAAGTGCCACCAAGTAGGCATTCCAGTTGATGGCGATTTCATTGGAAGCATAGCTGCCCGTATTGTCTTGATAGCACTCGTCAGGAGCATCTGATGGGTAAGGGGGCACGAAGGCTGCGTCTTGTTTTCCTACGTTGGCTCCACCAGCCAAGAGACCCGGTATTGGGGCTGCGATGCTATCTGCCGTGGAGATTCTGTGATGAGGGTGCATTACTGGCTGAGTGCCGAATCCTGTGAGGTAGCAGTAGCCAGTAGCATTTCTTCCAAAGAGATAGTCGATGGTGGAAAGGGCAGCATCCTTATATCGGTTATCCTTGGATAGGGCATACTGGTACATTTGGGCGATGCCTCTTCCGGCGCACTTTTCTGAGTTGCTACCCCAGATGAAATCGCTTGCCTTGTTGCCGAATACGCTATGGAAGGATGATGTGCAGAGGGCTTGGATATCCTGTTCACACTGCTCTTTGAGGGATTCTTTGATGGCTTCTATTGGGAATTTGTCCTTTTCTGGGGTGCTCAAGATGTCTTGGTTTAGCCACTGAAGGAGCCCCAATCCCTCCACCTGTCCCCAGGTAGGGATAGAGAAGCGGGTAGGGGCAAACTGCTTGGCTTGCTCTAAATAGGCATTTTCCTTTGTGGTGAGGTACATTTCTGTGGCTGCCCAGAAGAACTCATCCTCAGCATGATTGTCACCATAGGTTCCGGTACTGATTTTAGGTGAGAACTTTTCATTGATACCGTCTTGGTCATAATAGACAGTTGGGTTCTTGACAGCCCAAGCGTATGCTCGTTCAGCTGCTTGGATGGCTTGTTGGCAGAATTTTTGGTATTGTGGATAGGCGTTATAGATGCGTGCTGCAAGAGCCATGGTAGCTGCGAAATCAAGTGTGGCTGCCGTGCTCTTTTGCACCACGTATCTTTGCTGATGGCAGTCTTTTGGCATCACGAATCCCTCGAAGTTAGGAGTGGTGAGCTTATGATACACCCCTCCATCCGAAGGGTCTTGCATCGTAAGCATCCATTCTAGATTGTACATGATTTCATCGAGAAGATCAGGAATCTGGTTGGTGGATTCAGGGATATTGGTATGAATGCTATTGAAGTAATTCTGGTTGAGTTGGTAGGATTGCAGCATCAAGCCAATGGAAAAGGCGGAGTTGACGATGTACTTGTTGTAATCACCTGCGTCGTACCATCCTTTTGGGGAGGATAGGATGGTTCTTGCTGGTCTCTCCTTGGAAGCGGCAGATGGATGAACCATCACTTCTGTGTCTAAGTGAGCGGCTTCTCTTGCGTAATCACCAGCGTATTGCTTCTCGATGGCCATACCAGAGCGTTGCAAGTAGAACGCTTTGATAGCGGCTGTGAGGGCATCTTGGTATGGTTGCTCTTTGATGGTGATGGGTTGGGAGTATTTGCCAGCTGTCAGCAAGTAAGTGCCTGGTTGGGTGATTTTACTGAAGTTGATGGTTTGGCGTTGCTTCTTGGAGAAAGGTGAAGTGGTGGTTTGAATGGCTTTGCCCTTCCACACAATGTGTCCCTTGGCATCCCTTATTTGGAATGTCTTGGATTTTACTAATGGCTCGATGGTGGCATACTTAGCTTCTTGTGGATAGTAGCCCACTTGGTTTACCTTGATAGGGTTTTGTGCATGGCTGCCTATGACAGAAGACAGTGCAATGCATGTTAAGATGAGTTGTTTCATAAAGGTTCCTTATTAGTGATTCTTTTGGATAGCGATATTCTCCTTTTGGATAGTTCTCTATATCGTCACCTTAAACTAGTTACTTTATTTGTGTTTAAAGATTGTTGGATACAAATGTAGCAAAAAAAAGTAGAAATGAGGTGAATCAGGTTTCATATTTAAATATTTTTGGCTAAGTGGGCTGATGCCAAAAGAAATGTTTTGCAAATTATTTGGAGGTGTCGAAAATATTGTGTAGTTTTGCAGTAAATTGAGATTTTGAAGAATGATATTAAGACGATTCTTGCAATTCGGAGGCTTGCGCTTGGTATGGCAATATGCCAAGATGGGTGTGCTATGGAGCGGTGGCAAAGCATTGCTTCATTGCGCATGGCATGGGCAATCCCTGAAAACGGCTTATGCGCTTGTTACCCAAAAGGTGGATGACATCCTTTTGGATCGCTACCAATATGTCTTGGATGAAGCGTTGGCTAAGCTTGGGGAGTGTAAGATTTCTGAGGCAAACAGACTAGAGAGTAAGTCCTCTGAGGCAGATGGACAAATATCGGATTCTCAAACTCGTGTTCCCAAGATAGTTTGGTTTTCATGGCTGCAAGGTATGGAGCAAGCGCCCGACATCGTGAAAGTCTGCTTGCGATCGCAAAGGAGACATCTGATGGGTTATGAGTTCCGCATCGTTGACTTGACGAATTATCACAACTGGGTGCAGTTGCCTCAGTATGTCGAGGAGAAATTCCGAAAGGGGCTGATTCCACCAGCTTTGTTTAGCGACTTGCTGCGTTTGGCTCTGTTGAAGCAATATGGTGGCGTGTGGATGGATGCTTCCGTGTATTGCTCAGGTTTTGGCAATGAGAAGTTGCGAGAGCGATGGGAGCAGATTATGGGTAGCGAACTGACCTTGTTCAGGTATTTCCAGCGAGGACGCAAGGAGGCGGTTGGGTTATCGACATGGTTCTTTGCCGCCATTTCACAGCAGCCGGTCATCTCCATCGTCCTTGACATGCTCTTGGCTTATTGGAAAGATTTTGACTGCACGGTGGATTATTACATCTGCCACTTATTCTTTGGCAAGGTACTCAGTAAGTTCCCGGATGTTTGGGCAGCCATGCCTCGTGCCAACAGTAACCATAGCATCTTGTTGGGTTCTGCGCTAGGCAAAGATTATCAAGAGGCTGCCTGGCAGGACTTAATAGCCCATGTGAGCATCCACAAGATGAACTATCGAAAGGTGGGTGAGGCGATGGAGAATCCCAACAGTTATTGTAACCATATCATGAATGAAGGGTGCTGATGTATGTCTTCGCTTTTTAATAGGTATCGTATGAACAAATTATATTTTCGTTTTATCCGTTTCTCCTTGGGCATTGAGGAGGGAAAGGAGTTCCTGGATGGTTCTGCTTTGAAGAACTTCGATTGGCAAGCGTTTTATGAGTTTGCTGGTCAGCAGACATTGCTAGGTATCATCATGGATGGTGTGCAGCGGTTGCCAAGAGAGGTCGCTCCCAAGCAGGAGCTCTTGATGAGGTGGTTCTTCGTCAGTCAGAAGTTAGCCAAGCAGAATGTGATTCTAGACAAGGCCACCACGGCGATCTATCATAAGATAGTCTCTGAGGGGTATCAGTGTTGCATCTTGAAGGGGCAGGGGAATGCAGTGCTGTATCCCAATCCTGCCGCTCGTACGCCTGGTGATGTCGATGTCTGGGTGAATGCCAGCAGGGAGGAGATTCGCCAGCTTGCCCAGAGACTTGCCGATAACATGGGCAAGGTGGAGGAAGAGAGCCTCAACCACGTGGTGGTGACCATCAAGGGCATCTCCGTGGAACTCCATTCGACTCCTGCCATCATGTGTAATCCGCTTCATCATCATCGCATGCAAAAGTGGTTGAGGGCGAACGTGGAGGAGCAATGCAGCCATATCGTTCCGCTGGCGAGTGTAGTTTCAGATAGAGTATGCGAGGCGGCGATTCCTACGGCTTCCTTCAATGTGGTGTATCAGCTCTATCACCTCTATCACCATTACTTGTATGAGGGAATCGGGCTGAGGCAGTTTCTGGACTACTACATGCAAGTGAAGAGTGAAGAACGAAGAGTGAAGAAACAAAGTTTGGTGTCCGAAGGGAAAGCCAATTTGAATGACGCTATGCAGCAAAAGACATTGCGGCAGTTGGGGTTGTGGAATTTTGCCGGGGCGGTGATGTATGTGTTGCATGAGGTGATGGGATTGTCGGAGGCTCAGATGATTGCGCCGATGGATGAGAAGCGAGGCAAGATGCTGCTCGATGAGATATTGCAAGGTGGCAACTTTGGCCATCATGCGGAGAATCGAAGTGGCGCCTTGACATGGCGGCACAACATCTATCGCTTGCAGAAGGACTGGGAACTGATGTGGTATTATCCTGGTGAATGTATGGTGGAACCGTTCTATCGGCTTTGGCATTTCTTCTGGAGGTTGAAGCATCGGCAATAGGAAGAGGTTTTAAAGCATTGATAATCCATCACTAGTTCTTTCTCCAAGAACATCAACATATAGATAGGCATATATCAACCTTTTGTGTACAAAATCATCCACCGCCACCTTTTCTTTCCAGCATTTCTCAAGGGCTTGGAGCACACTGTCTGCCATTTTCTACACTTTTCCAAGGTAAAATGAGGTTAATTCTTACATTTTTCCAAGATTTAACATTTTTAAGTAGCTAATTCCATAGGGAAAAAGTTGGTGCTAGACGATAGGATAGACTAGGTGACAACTAGTGAAGTATGGATTGTCAAGGGGGTGTAAATTACATCCCTCAGTCCTTTAGTATGGATGACTCCAATACTTAGTATGAATGACTGCAGTCCTCCCCATGGATGACTGCTGTCCTCCATAGGGAGGACTTTTAGCAGGACTGAGGTATCTGCCCGAAGGCATTGAGATTCTTGAGTTACCTCGTAAAATTATGCGCCTATTTTATGAGGCATGAAATGAATCATTAATTCGCCAGCCATGGCTGGCGAATTGCAAGGTGTTGAAAATGAGGATATTCTGCCAATCCATGTTTTGCTTTGTTTAAATCGTTCGCCAGTGGCGGGCGATTTGGATTGGCATGACTTTTTGTCTTTGAGTTTTTCACATCATGATTAGATTCTTGCCAAAACAGAAACTTTGGAAGAACGTACTTTCAATATCCATCATGATGCAGATAAGACTAATGATGACAAGGAGGGATGGATGGATTATATAGGTCTATTTGAACATCGGACGACGCATCGTCGAGTTATGATGGCTTCTCTTATTTGCATTCTTTTATGTATGTTTATATGTTTTCTCACGTAAAAATGGCCCATTTTGGATATATCAAGTCGGCTTAATCCATATCAAATTTGGCTGTTCCAATAATTCCGGTTGAAGCCTTATTTATCATTCCGAAAGCAGTTGTAGGAGTGGATGATAAATGATAATTTACCGATGCTTGACCGTTCATTAAAAGAGGCAGGAGTTCGTCTCGCTGCTTAGTTAAAGCAATATTATTGAAAATATTTTTAGTCCATTTTTCAAATAAAGGTTTGACTATATTCACAAATTTGGTTGCTATGCTCAAACTCGGGATTACAATCGGCAATTCCTTTAAGTATTTGAAATGCCGAGAATATCCAGGGTTAGGAATCTGTAATGCGCTTACTACCAAATACAAATAATATTGAGAAACAGCGTCATTCGAAGAATATAGAATTTGTGTTCCATCAGCCCCTCGTGCGAAATCAAAGTCTAAAAATTTGACTTTCGTAGAGTGGTCTCCGAACAACACTGCAGGGTGGCGTGTTAAAAGATTATCATTCTCATTTGTAAAACCGACAATATAAGCATCTCCTTGGTCTATAATAGGGTATTTGCCTATTTGTAGATATTCTTTTGTCTCATATCGTTTTGTTGTCGGATATTTATCCAAAATATCTGATATAGGCAAAATATTCCACCCTTGCGGTATCTCACGTTTTAATTTCTCGTTCCATACCATAGCCCCACCGCTCGACTTGTACGGCTTGCCCTCCTCATTTGGGAAATCAAACTGCACAAACCAATATTCATAGAGCTGCTTTGCCATCGCCTCTAAATTATCATTTATCAGATGATTAGTTTCAATTTTTTTATCAATCAGTTGCAGGGCATGAGAAATTTTTCTCTGCTCTGTAATTGAAGGAAGGCTTATTTGTATGTTGCATATGTCAAATATGTTTATACTAGACTGGTTGATGGCATCTTTACGAATGCTATCAATTGCTTTTTTGAAATGTGATGTTTTGAATAAATAAGATGCAAAAACAGGATCTAAAAATTGTTCATTCGTCTTAATCCTCAAGACATTCATTCCATGAATAATTTGTTCATTTCCTTTCTTTCTATAAAGCACGGTTCTTCCAAGAAAGGCACGGCTATTGATGTGTGACATAATCAAGTCCTTGTCTTCTAAGATATATCGTTTGTAAGGTGTTGTGTCGAAAATGTCAGCATGACCTAACTTGTCACGATTAAATTTGCCATGAGATAATGTTTCTATGCGAGTTATAGGGAAACCTTTGGCTTCTTTTCTTTGTTTGATGATAGCGCCATTTTCTATTAAAGAAAAGCAGGTGCCAAGTTTGTATGTTTTATATTCCATTATATTCTTGTTATACGTTATCAATATTTCTTTCTAACTCTTCTATTCGTGGCAGTGCAGAAGCAACATCGGCAAACAGTTTCTCTGTCTCATATTGGGCAATGCCCATTGGTTGGGTAATTCCACGAAGTGAGAATTCTGCTTTCTTGTCACTTTTGCTACGGCAGAGGAGAAGACCGATAGTTGGCTTGTCTTCTGGCGACTTGACAGAATCATCTACAGCTGAGATGTAGAAGTTGAGCTTGCTGACAAATTCTGGCTTAAACTCTACGGCTTTCAATTCTACAACTACGTAGCAATGGAGCTTTAGATGGTACATCAACAAGTCTATGTAGTAATCATCACCATCAACGGTAATGTGATATTGCCTACCTATATATGCAAAGCCACGCCCCATTTCAAGTAGAAAGTCTGTTATTTTACTAGTCAAGGACTTCTCTATGTCGAGCTCATTCTGTAGGGCTACCGTCCCCAAGAAGCTGAAATTATATGGATCCTTGAAAATGTACTTTGCTAAATCAGATTGTGGAGGAGGTAATGTCTGCTCAAAGTTGTTGATAGCATGCCCTTTTGCGTGGATATAACCATTTTCAATCTGCATGAGCATGACATCACGGCTCCAGCCATTTTGTGCCGTTTCCGTAATGTAATAGGCACGCTCCGTATCGTCTTTCACTTTTGAAAGAAGCGAAATATGGTGATACCAGGTAATTTGTGCAAGTGGCACTTGCACAAATTCTTTGTTGGCTTTTTCTAATTTGGCAAGTGCCACTTGCCAAATTGTTGATTCCTTAAATTTTGCAAGTGGCACTTGTAAAAAAGGAAAGTCTGGGTATTCTGAGGCAAATCTTTTCATATTTCGTAGATTGCGCTCTGAGTATCCTCTGTCACCAGGGTAGCATAAGCTTAAATCTTTTGATAATTGGGAAATGATCTGCTTTCCCCAACCCAGTTTCTCCTGTTTGTCAAGAATTTGCTTGCCAATACTCCAGTACAGCGACAACATACCTTGATTTACATTGATTGCTGTTTGCAGTTTTGCTGTGTCAATCAATGCCTCAATGTCTTTGCGCCATAGGTCATAGCCATTAGGCAACAATCCGTTGTTCTGTTTTGTTGTCTCATTCATAATGTTATTCTTTTCCAATTTGACTATTGAAGCTAAGGTTACCCAATTGCTCCAGAATCTCTTTCTCTAAACGATGGCTTTCCTCAAATTGTTGTACAAGAGTACTCTTATAATTGCTCATTCGCTTATTAAACTCCTCCTCTGTAATGTCAACATAATCAATCTTGATATCGAAATATTGACCTGCAGAGAGGCTGTAACCTTTTTCCTTTATTTCATCATAAGTTACTGAAACAGAAAAATCATCTACTGTTTCCTTGTTTTGGAATGTATTGACAATCTTGTCTATCTCAAAGTCACGTAAGCGTCTTTTCTGATTGTTTCCCTCTTTGTATTCTTCACCAAGTTTGCTGGCATCAATTAAGATAACCTTGTCTGAACTTGCAGACTTATCAAAGAAGATGACAGATACATTAGTACCTGTTGTCGCAAAGACATTGCTTGGCATGGAAACAACGCCATAAACCCATTTCTCGTCAACGATACGCTGTAAGATTCGTTTTTCTACACCACTCTTGGAAGTGATGAATCCTGTTGGAATAACAACAGCAGCTTTTCCTGTAGTTTTTAGAGAGTTGAGTACATGCTGGATAAAGCAGGTGTATATAGCCATCTTGGGTTTCATCGGATCTACTTTCTTCACAGAATTTGGCACACCTGCCCAAAAACGAATGGTGTCGGATGCTAATGTGTCTCGATACTCAGGAAAGTCAAGCTTGAAAGGAGGATTGCTGACGATGAAGTCAAACTTCTTTAACGTACCATTGTTCTCTTTGTGAGATGGCTCTGTGAGCGTGTTTCCTTGTACAACATTTGGTAAAGATGCCGCAAAGTTATTGAGGATGAGGTTGAGGCGAAGCATCTCTGAGGACTTTTCTGAGATGTCTTGTGAGAAAATAGAACATCTATCTTCACCGATTTGATGGGCAAGTGCCATAAGTAAAGTTCCTGTACCCGCTGATGGATCGTAACAAGTAATGCCACGCAAGTCAGAATTATCGCCAACTAATAGACGAGCCATGACTTGTGCTATGGCACGAGGTGTGTAATATTCGGCATACTTTCCACCACCTGCATTGTTGAATCCTTTTAGCAAGTGCTCAAAAATGCGAGAGAAGAAATCATACTTTTCATCGAATACATCCTCAAAATTGAAGGATGCCACGTTACGCATCAATGACTTGGCAAACTCGTCACGTTTCTGCGTGTCAGTTACAAAAGTTGTCAGTGGAAAGAATATATTAACTTTGCTCTTTCCGGAAGTTGTTACAGAGAATGTATCTGCATTAAGAGAGGCTATATCTACTAATGTCGCATCAAGTATAGTCGAGAAATCTCCTTTTGTTGCAGAGTTATACAAGTGTGAGAGAGTGTGCTCCGGTTTCAAAAGAGGTACGGAAGCTGGCAAGTAGCTGAAAAGATCTTCAACTTCTTCTTCTGTGAATTTGTCATATTCTGCATCCCATTTCTCTGCCTTGGACAAACGTTCTCCATATATTTGATCACGTTTAGCTTCGTAACCAAATTTGTCATTGAAGAACTTATAAAGAAACATCTCTGTAACGATTTTATATTCACTACCTGTTCCAGCCAAACCGAAAGCACCAGTTGTACTTTTCAGTGAGTCGATGAGGGCTATGGTTGCCTCTGATATATTGATATTGCTCATACTCGTTAATATGCGTAATTATGTTGTTGCAAATATTCTGATGTAATCAGATTGTTAATATATTTTCTGTCCTTGATGTCTGCTCGAATATTCATACTAAGCAATTCTTTGCCTATGATAGCCAAAACATCTTTTTGGAAAGCTGGTTCATTGTCAAGAATGTTGATGTCAAGATATAGCATTTTGTCTATACCATCTTTCATCTTGGAGAGATTCTCTGCTATTTCGTATTCTTGGGCAGAAATGATTGGACGTTCACGTTTCTTGTTCTGCTCTTCTATACGTTTGTGGATACGTACAAATCGTTCGTCACCTTTGTATTTTCTTTTTAGCATATTATTGCGGCGGTTGATTTCACGTATTTTCTTCATCACTTCGTCCATATATTGAATACTGGCTTTAGCCTCTTCTGTGCTTTGTGGCACAAAACCTTTCTTGCGAAAATACTCTCGAAACTCGTCTGCGAGAATAACGTATTTATCTTCTTTTGTATCGAAGTTTGCTTCAAACTCTGCTTGTACACGTTCGCATCGTTCACGAATGTCGTTGACAATAATACGCAATTCCTCAGAGACACCTTTCTTAAATTCAAATTCCAATTCAGACAATGCAACGTTGATAATGCCTGCTACATCAGACTTGTGTTCAGTGTTTTCTAACAAGTTAATGCGTTCGATGCGATGACTCACCTCTGTTATGAGAGTAGAAATGGTTCCCATTGGCAATGATTCCAACTTCTTCTTGGTCTCTTCATCGCCAAATGAGCGCACTTGGTTGACTATAGCTTTGGCTTCAGATAGTGTGTTGCGCAATTCATACAAGCTATCCTTGTTGTCAATTTCGTCTATCTCCTTGCGGAACTCTTCCATATTGTCGGTTGTAAAGTTGAAGAGGATATTCTTTACTTGCTTGATTTTTGATTCCACTTCATCCTTGCTTACCAATATCTCATTACCAATGTTTCCGGTACGAGTATTCCCTGAGTCATCAGTTGTACGATTCAATTCTCTCAGATAGCGATCGTTTGTTGCATCGAAATTCTCTTTGATGTTGACGAAGTCAACAACATATCCATATTTGAAGTCTCTATATGGTCGATTGACACGTGTCAGTGCTTGCAACAAGTCATGACCGTCTAATGAACGACCAAGATAGAGCTTTTTTAATCTTGGTGCATCGAATCCTGTAAGCAACATCTTGTTAACAATGAGGACATCTATTTCTTGTAGTTTTTTGAATCCCTCAATATATTCTTTACGTTCTTCCTTGTCGCCTTCATCATGTAAAATCAAGGATGCGGAAAGAGGCTTGTAGTCGTTGCGGAATTGCATAGGGTCTGCAGCTATGCCAAGCATCTCTTCATTTTGCTTGTTGATTTTTAATGCGAATCCAAATCGTTCTTGCCAAAGACGATATAGCTCTCTGGCTTGTGGATTGGTCTTGCAGACAATCATCGCACCAACGGAGTAGTCGTTTTGCTCTTTGCGGAATCTACGGAAGTCGGAAATGATATAGTCGAGTAGCGCATTCAGATAACTATCATCCTCAATTATCTTATTTCTGTCAATATCGGATTTTTTGACCTGAATATCTCCTGCTAATTTGTCGAGAATATTTTCAATTTTCTCCTTGTAGATAGTTTCCACAGGTTCACGCATCAGCTTGCATGTGTAACCATCTGCAATAGACTTGTCATAATAATAGGTATGTATGTAATCACCAAAGACTCTCCAAGACTCTCGCTCTTCTTTTAATAAAGGTGTTCCCGTTAGAGCAATCTTAACAGCATTCTTGTCGGCTTCCAAGAGATTAGCCAAGAAGCTACCTTGTGGATTATAGCCACGATGAGCCTCGTCAATGAAGAAAATACGCTGTAGCTGGGTGCTGTAGCTATCATCGACATTGACTTTTGCCTTATCCTCTTTGAATTTTTGGATGTTGACAACCATTATCTCTAATTTTCCCTCGTTGTTGTGGGTTATGGAACGACTGGATATGTCTTTCATCAACTCATCACGGCTCTTTGCGTTATGAACGACAAGACCACGAGCCGCAAATTCGTCTGTGGCTTGTTCCATCAAATCAATTCTGTCAACTATAAAGTAGAATTTTGCTACCACATTACGTTTTGCGAAATAGTCGGTGAGACTTTTAACGCTGTAATATGCAAGTGCAGTTTTTCCACTTCCTTGTGTATGCCATATAATGCCGCTTTTCACCCCATTAGTTAGAGTTCTGCGTATCGCGAATGAAGCAAACAATTGCTGGTAGCGCATGACATGCTTTTGAAGTTCTGTTCCTTGTGTATTGTCATCAAGTTCTATTTTGCGCTCAACATATGCAAATCCATAGCGAAGTAAGAATAGAAAGCGTTCCTTGCTTAACATAGAAGTTAATATGCGATTGGTAGGGGTATCAACAGCTTTGTTGGTTTGATACTCTTGTAGGTTCTTTATTACAATACAGTTGCGATGCTTTAGCACTTTGTATTCTGTGTCGTCATCAAGAGCTTTATATGGATAATTGCTTACATATTGCTTGTCTTCTTCACGAAAGACATTGAAGAACGCTTTAGTCTTTGCTGTACAGCAATAGAATGCACCTTGGATAGGCACTCTACTTTCATTATCGTATTCTTGATTGTTGGAAAATATCATCAATTGGGTAAGATTGAAAAAACGGCGAAAGCATGATTTGCTCATCCTTTTGTTTATTCGTTCTCTTTCTGCCAATATTCCTTCATGGTTGTTTGGCTTTTTAACCTCTATAAAAGCAAGTGGAAGTCCGTTTACGAAGCAAGTGATGTCTGGGCGAAATTCATCCTCTGTGTCTTCATTCTCACATGTGAATTCTGTAGTAACATGCCAATCATTATTGTCGGGATTCTCAAAATCAATTAGTTTGATGCCACTATTGGCGGATAACAATTGATAGAATTCTCGTCCTAAATCATCATTATTTGCTATATTGACAATCTTTGAAAATAGCAATGACACATCAGAACTGGACATGTTAGGGTTGAGACGTTTTACTGCATTGAGAAAAACGTCTATCAAAATATTAGTCTTTGTGTCATAAGCACAGATGTTGTCCAAGTATGCATATCCCAATTTGCATAGATGAAGGGCTGCAGGAACTTGTACTCGTGTATTTTCATTAAAGTTAGAATTGCCCATATTCTTCTAATTTAATCGAAATTAATAATTTCACTGACACTCACGTTTAGTAATTCTGAAATCTTTTTCAGAGTCAGCAAGTCTGGTTGCGTGGTGTTTGTGCACCACTTAGAGACTGTGGTTTGGTTTACTCCCAATTGTTCTGCCAACCATTTGTTGGTCCTTTTGTTTTTAACTAAGACCAATTTCAATTGATTTAAATCTTCCATCTCATCAATTTATTGATTTAAATGCAAATGTAATGAATTATTTTGAGAAAGATGGTGTGTTTGATAATTCTTTAACATGATATAACTAATGAGGATGCTGACCAATTTCATTTCCCTCATTTTCAAATTGGTCAGCAACTTGCTGACTAATTTCATTATATTCAGAATCTGTCTTTTCAGTCATACCAATTGATTTCATCTTCATACGCATCAAACTCCAATTTCTCTTTCACGCCCACTCGCTGCAAGGCATTGAGAATCAAATCTTGTTCGGCAAGGGAGAGGGGGCTTATCCCTTTTCTTCGCTCGTAGTAAGGATTGCGCCCAAACTCGCTCTTCAGCATTGAGGAGAACGCCGCATACTGGTCGGGATACATGTGTTTCTGAAAATTAGTGAATCCCCTAGCATACCTCATGGGAGTACTGGTGCGATAGAATGGGCAGCGAGCGTTCTTCTTGCACATCTTAGGATTAATAATGTGCAGGAACGTTTGCTCTGAAAGCAATTTCTGATAGGCTATCTGATGCAAGCAGACATCAGCCTTCGGGCAATCGGCGTGAAGGCAAACCTCATAACGTGGGGGGACGGATGTGTAAAGTTTCTTAGGCATGGCTTTTCTGTTTTTTATGTTTAGATGAGCATCTGTTGATATACTTTCATCGGCGAAATTACTACATTAATTTGAAACTCGCAAGCTTTTCCGCAATTATTTGCCAAACCGTAAAACCACCTGCGGATTTGTGCTACCAACTTCGGCACATGGCGACCATCTGGGCACCTCGGTATGAAAACTATATCATAACTTTGCATCGCCAATCAGAACGGTTGGCCTCGATTTGTTAACCTTAAATCTATACTACTATGATGTTATTTAAATTGCAGAAAAACAACAACCCTGAGATGAAGGAAGCCTATGGCAACTACTATGCGTTGCCGGTCATCTTGCAAACCATGGGCATCGCAGAACTTGCCGTGATGATGGCTGAGCACAACACGGGTTTCTCGGCTGGTCAGGTGAAGGGTATGCTCACCGACATGGTGAAGTGCATCAAACAACTTGTCTTGGATGGAAAAGCAGTCAAGATAGACGATCTCGCCATCTTCACACTCGGCATCGTCAACAAGGCGGGTGCTGCTACCAAGGCTGAGTTCAGTGTGCAGAAGAATATCGAGAGCGTGAAGCTTCGTGCCAGAGCCACTGGTGAGTTGACCCGTGCCAAGCTCAACCTTGATGCTTCGTTGAAGGACATCGAGAAGATGGTCAGCACCAACAGTGAGAAGGATGGCGATGGCGGCACTCCACTGAAACCGGGTGCTGGCTCTACCGACCAAAAGGACAACACCCAGGAGGGTGGCGGATCCAGCTCAGGAACTGGCAGCAATCCCAGCGGCGGATCTGGCTCTGATACAGGCAGTACCCCTAGCGGCGGTTCCACCTCTGACTCCGGCACCGACGTTCCAAAGGAGTTTGACTAAGGGCAATGAAGGGACAACGGCTTATGAATATCATTTTTCATCCTTAAAATCATTACCTTATGAAACTGTTTAAAGTTAATCAAGATGCAGCCACTTCCTCTTCCAAGATTACTTGGGTGAGCATCCTCAATGCCATCGTGCAAGCCATCATTGCCGCACTCACCGCTCTGGGAGTCAGCTCTTGTTGTAATTAAGAATTAAAAATTAATAATTCCTATCTGATGATTACAGGTCATTTTCCTTTATCGATAGGCGAGGAGGTAGCACGCAGCGAGCGTGCCCTCCTTGCTCGCATGGAAGACGGCGAGTGGATGCAGTCGCCATTCTCCGTTCGCTTCCTCGTGCTCCATTGTTCTGCTACGAGGTGTAATCGAAGTTATACCGTGGAGCAGATGATGCGTGACCACAAGGCTCGTGGCTTCCGTACCATTGGCTATCACTTCTATATCCGCCGTGACGGAACGATGACGCAACATCGTCGTCTCCTGGAGGTGGGGGCGCATGCCCGACCTTACAATCGTTGCTCCATCGGCATCTGTTACGAGGGCGGTCTTGATGAGAATGGCAAATCTGCCAACACGCTCACCGCTGCACAATACGAACGATTGGAGGCTCTCTTCGTGGAGTTGCACCAACTTTTCCCTGAGGCAGAGATCGTGGGGCATCGTGACTTGCCTGGCACTACGCCAAAGGATTGCCCTTGCCTGGATGCGGCAAAGTTGTTTGGCCATTGCCTATCCAAGGGGTAGGGGGATATGGTTATCGGATGGGCGGTGTTATGGCTCATCGAAATATTCTACGATGAGGCTCACCTGCTTGCGACTGTAGAAGTCGGCGTTCTTGCTGACGTGGCAGAGCGAGAGAGCCTCATCCAGTGCAGGGTTCTGCTTGATCCATCGGCGCAGTTTTCTCATGGCGAGATCTGCGTCCAGCATGGGGAAGTAGAGCCTTGCCAATTCCGATTTTGTATAAGTTCTCATTTCCATCGTTTTACGTTTTTAGTTGTTGAGGCTTCCCCTCTCACTAGATCGTGGGAAGTAGATAATTTGATGCGAAGATAGCGCAAACATGGGACATGAAAGTTCGCTGTCAAAAGGCCGAGTGCAGCCTATCTTATGCAAAAGTAATACAAATAATTATCTTGGCATCTGTAAACTCCTTCATTCTCCATGCACTCTTGAAGCCACTCGCCACAAAGTGCATGGGAACAAACAAGCCCACATGGAACTGGTCGACAAACTGCCTTGCGACTCGTGTATATCCATTGCCAATGCGACCATCTACAGGGAACATCACTATGTCAAAGCTATCTTAACACATTTTGCAGATACTTTTGTAGATACAAAGGTAAGCTTTTTGATTGAGAATACATCATGCTATTCGTCATTTTTGTGATTTGTTACACTTTTGGCGAACGAAATTGAAAAGAGAATTATGCTTTAACAGAAAAATTAGTCTAAATGATTTGCGTATTTAACCATATATTTGTACCTTTGCATATAAAATGGCAACAATGAATGACTACACAGAGATTTGGCAATTACAGGATGTCATAACCACTGCGGTTAATGCTTGTGGCTATGACATCTGGGACTTGCACGCCAATGACTCAGGCTTTCTTCTGGAACTCGCCGAGTACTTGGATGACGATGCCATCAATTTGCTATGCTGCTAGCTGCCACTGGTTGCAGACTATGAGGGACAAGGAGCTCATGGCTCCATGTTTTGCCTATACAGATAGTGCTTTTTATCCTCAAATTAATCCCTCCACTCTTACCTAATATGCAGCGTTATGATAAATAGGACTTAAAAGGGCATTTACGAAATGCCAACTTCAAAGAGTGATATATCTGTCCTTCCTCGTCAATATATCTTGCAAAGCAACGCTTGCGTCCACATTGAGGGCAAGAATATCGGTTGCCCATCTTGTATTTCTGTAGATGGAATCTATACTCACTCATAAGGCTCTGCACTTGTTGCACCTTGCACTTTCTGCACTTTTGCACTTGTTTGGCACAAAATGCCTTAACTGAGCCTGTCTTTCTGCCAGCTTTCTGGCTTCTTCCTTGGCATAGTAATCATCCAAGGAGATTTCATAATTGCCAGTGGAAGTCTTTACATAAAGCTTCTTTTCCTTCTTATCATAAGCATAATAAATGGATGCCTCAAACACTCTGAATAAAATATTCTTACATTTAAGAGGACCGTAAATCACAATTTTTAGGTATTGCATATTCCTCATAGAAGCCGTACCTTTGCACCCTCAAAAGGAAATAAGGTAAAAAGACAAAAATTAATATGAGAGTGAACAAAAAAATAAGTCTGTGCATTCTTTCATCAATGGCCATCAGCACGAATCTGAATGCACAGGTAGGAAAAGACTCTGTCCTTCTTGAAGAAGTTCAGGTAGTGGGTAAATCAAATGCACGCAGAATGCAAGAGCAAGCTTACGCCATCTCTGTCTTGGACTTAAAGGAACAATACCAGACAGCGGCTCCATTAAACAAGCTTCTTAATAGTGTTACGAGCGTCAAGATTAGAGAAGACGGTGGACTGGGTTCCAACTATAGCTTCTCCCTGAATGGCTTCTCTGGCAACCAGGTGAAGTTCTTCATCGATGGCATCCCTATGGATAACTTTGGCTCTTCCTTCAACTTGGCCAATATCTCCGCAAACATGGCTGACAGAATCGAGGTGTATAAGGGTGTGTTACCTGTATATCTCGGCTCTGACGCACTGGGTGGAGCAGTGAACATCGTGTCACGCAAAAATGCCAACTACCTGGATGCCACCTACTCCATCGGTTCTTATAATACGCACCGCTTCTCTATCAATGGAGCTTACACATCACATGGAGGATTCACCATCAGAGCCAACGCCTTCGCCAACTACTCTGACAACAACTATAAGGTATGGGCACCTATCGTCAACCTTTCCACCAACAAACAAGAGGGTTATGAATGGGTGAAAAGATTCAATGATGGCTACCACTCATTCGGTTTGAAGGTGGAAAGCGGCATTGTGGGCAAATCCTGGGCAGACTACTTGCTCCTGGGCTTGATTGCATCCACCGACAAGAATAATGTACAAACAGGAGCCACAATGGATGCGGTGTATGGTGGTGTAAAGACCAAGAGTTTCTCCATCATCCCAAGCATTAAGTACAAGAAAGATGACTTGTTCTTGCCAGGACTGTCTTTGTCTCTTTATGGCACGTACAATATCGTGAACACCCAGAATGTAGATACGCTTGCCAGAAAGTATAACTGGAAGGGAGAATATGTTACCAGTACATCGGCTGGTGAAGGTTACCTCACCGATGCTACCATCAAGGAACGCCAGTGGCAAGCCAATGCCAATCTGAACTACGTCATAGATGACCACCAGTCGGTCACTCTGAACAATGTATTCACTGCCATGCGCAGAAAGAGCGATGACAAGATGTACCCAGACGATGAGATGAACAATGTACCACAGCAACTCACCAAAAACATCACAGGCTTGGGCTATCAGGTGAGATTCCAAAGATGGAATGCCAACATCTTCGGTAAGATGTACCGACTCTATAGCTCCACCTATAAGCTGATGGACCAGTTCACCGATAACCAACGATGGGAGAAGTTGTCTGACAGAAAGCATCGCTTTGGTTATGGAGCCGCTGCTACTTATTACATCTTGCCTTCTTTGCAGGCCAAGGTTTCCTTTGAGCGTGCCTTCCGTATGCCAGAGACCGTGGAGATGTTTGGTGACGGAATGGTTCAGAAAAGTAACCCAGACCTCAAACCAGAGAGTAGCAACAACTTCAATGCGGGCCTTCTCTTTGACCAAAACTTTGGTCCTCACAGAGTGCAGGCAGAGGTCAACTACATCTATAGAGACACCAAGGACTTCATCTTGAAGGGAGTGAGCTTGACCAGCAACCCTACCACCAGTTATGACAACATTGGCAAGGTGCATACGCATGGTATAGAGGCCTCTCTGGGATATTCTTACAAGAGAAATCTCCATATCAATGGAAATTTCACCTACCAGGACATCAAGGACAAGCTGGAGTTTGAGAAATCACAGAATACCTACGTGGGCGATGGCATCACTGAGAACATCACCTACGGACAGCGCTTGCCAAACATTCCATATCTCTTCATGAATGGGCACGCTGACTACAATTTCTTTGATTTCGGGTGGAAGGGCAACACCCTCTCCCTCAATTATGACATACAGTATATCCATAGCTACTATCTCTCCTTCACCGGACTGGGAGCCAAGGCAACCAAGAAGGTCATACCAGAACAGCTGAGTCACAATGTATCTCTGGGCTACAGCATGAAAGATGGCAGATACAGCATCATCTTGGAATGCACGGACATCACTAACGAGAAACAGTATGACAACTATCGCTTGCAAAAACCAGGCAGAACATTCAACATGAAGTTCAGATATTACATCAGCAAATAACATCCATTGAATTAAAAGAAATTTGATTAGACAATGAAAAAATTATATAGCAGCATCATGCTCATGGCCACCATAGCCATGACATCCCTCACTCTGTCATCATGCGACGATGACCTCAGTGGCGAGCAAGAGATTCCAAACGCCCCTTACGTACTTAGCTTGGGCGTAACCTCCAGTGGCAATACCTCCTATTACGTGGTTTCTACAGACAACTTGATGGAAGGAACCATCAATGCTGTAGGAAAAGGTATCGAGCAAAATGGCTATCACGATTATCAGCAAGGCGGCAATACCATCTTCTGCATCGGAGGACTGGGAGTAACCAACGCCACAGGAGTGGTAAGAGGCTCCGACGGTCTTCTGAAGGAACAAGGAGAATTCGTTTTCAACAACTCCATCAATGGATTTTGCCAAGTAGATGGGAACACGATGGTGGCCCTGGAACTGCCAAGCAATAAGGAAAGCGGTAATAAATTGACTTTTTATACGGTAGATGCCCATACGGCAGCCATCACTTCCAAAAACAGCAAGACTTCTGTTTCTCCAATAGATAATCTCGACTGGCCAAGCATCACGGGAATGGCACATAGTGGCGGCAACCTCTATGTTACTTATACACCGATGAACAGCAAAACATTCGAGACTGCTTATACTGACACTTGCTTTGTAGCGGTATATTCATATCCAGAGTTCAAGTTTGTCAAGCTGATGAAAGACACGCGAATGGGACCTGGTGGATCATGGAACGCCTTCAATGGATTTGTCAAGGATGAAGAAGACAACCTCTACGTGATGTCCAACTCTGCCATTTCCAACGGATACTCTCAAAGTACCAAGCATGCAGGCTTTCTGAGAATCAAGAAGGGATCCACCACCTTTGACGAGGACTACTTCTTCGATTTCGAACAGGCCACAGGTGGGCTAAAACCTGCCCATATCCAATATATCGGCAATGGACTCGTCTTTGCGGAAGTGAGTACCATCACCCCTCAGACCGCCAATGACAGATGGGGCGACAAAAGCCTAAAATGCTGCATCATCGACCTCAAAAACAAAACAGTAAAAGACGTGGAAGGAATCCCTGTGCACAATGGAAATGGTGGCAGAAGATTCGCTTGCCTCATTGAAAACGGCTACGCTTTCTTGCCGGTGTCAACAACTGATGGCATCTACATCTATAGAACCGATATTGCCACAGCCAAGGCCGAGAGAGGAGCACGTGTCTCCACATCTTTCGTAGGAGGCTTTTTCAAACTACCATAAACATCAGAAAAGCAGAAAATAGGAAAAATATATCAAGAACGGATGAACATCAAAAGATTATGCTACCTACTCCACTTATGGATAGGTCTAGCCACTGGAATCATCGTCTTTGTTGTCAGCATAACAGGGGCCATCTATCTCTTCAAGGATGAGATCAGTTCAACCTATCAACCTTGGAAAAAGGTGGAGGCAAGGAATCAGCCTTTTCTCCAACCTTCCAAGCTGATAGAGATTGCCAACACACAAAGCCACCAAGAGCGTCCTTCCGCCATCACTATAGGCGAAAAGGATGAAGCCGTATGGGTGGATTACTTCGGAGAGAAGGGACAGACAACCATTTATCTGAACCCTTATGACGGAAAGATAATCCATACTAGCCACTTAGGAACCGATGAGTTTGACTTTTACCGATTCATCATGAACGGACACCTGTATATGTGGTTTCCTCGAACCATCGGAAAACCTTTGGTTAGCTATGGAGTCTTGCTTTTCTTCCTGACTCTCCTCACAGGATTGGTCATCTGGATGCCAAAGCATATCACGTTACATCTTCTGAAGAAACGTCTCGCCTTTCATCGTCCATTCAAGTGGAGACGATTCGTATATGATCTTCATAGTGTATTGGGTATATACATGCTCCTACCGATAATAGTGGTAAGTATCACAGGCCTTATCTTCGGCTTAGATTGGTTCAGTCATGGTATTTGCCAACTGGTCTCTGGCGGAAAACAGATGGAAGCATACACCTTGCCTCCGTCCGATTCTCTCCATATCCAGAGTAAAACGGCAAGCATCGACCTACTGCAAGCCAAGATTCTAAAAGAGAGTCCTAACGCAGTACAATACTACTATGCACTCCCTGCCGATAGCCAGGAAAGCTATAGAGTGAGTGTGGTACATGAGAAAGGTTCCTATTATAAACAAGACAACCTCTTCTTTGACCAATATACTCTCAAAGAGCTAAAAGGAACAGGCCCATATGCTGGCAGATACAAGGATGGCACACCAGCAGATAAACTGATTCATGCCACTTTGGACCTACATGAAGGCATCATCTTGGGCTGGATAGGCAAAATCATCATGCTATTTGCTGCACTTACATCAGCTTCATTGCCTATTACAGGCTTCCTGCTGTGGAGAAGAAAGAAAAAACAAAAGAAACCAGTAGGATAAGAAGATGTACATCATGCAAATACACCCATAAATCAAACCAGTTCTGAAATTAGCGGAAAACTGCCAGATGATTATCGGCAGCACATAGGCGACATCCTCGCCGCTCAACTGCCTGCTGGCAGCATCACAGGAGCCCCCAAGGACAAGACTTGTGACTATTTGGGTATGATTATATGGAACCCATGGCATGGATGCCACAAGATTAGCGAAGGGTGCGAACACTGCTATATGTACTTTCTGCATCGGGAAATAAGTCGTGATAAACAACGATTAATATCGACAACAAATGATAGTTAAGGTGCTCAAAATGAGCACCTTTCTTTTTGCCTTGCCAAACTCATAATGTCCTTACACTAGAATTTCACATTATAGCTATTTAATTGACTATACACACATTTCAGTAGCCAATATTCGCCTAGCAAGCCATAAATCATCACGTATCTTTAGCATTAGTATTATTAATAATCGAAGCATGGAGAAGTAAGCTATAGCATGAGCGTTATCGTCATTAGCTTGTGGAGTACATCCATGGGCATAAAGGTTACGATACGCATAACCATTTGTATACTCGCTATTGTCTGTATAGTAGCTAAAATATCCCCGCTCATTTTTGGTCAAAAGATGGTCATCTGTGACAAGCAATCCAAGTTCAAGCAATTCATCTAGACCATTGCGAGCATCTTTATCATAATGCCAATATGAACAGCTTCCAAACTCCCATATTTCTTTTAAGGCAGGCAAAATATTAACACTCGTAAATCTCAGTTTTCCCTCATCATCTATTTTTAGCATTCTATTCTCAATAAGGAAATCTATCTTGCTTTTTTGATAAGATATATATTGGTCATAACCCACTGACTCATGAATAATGAGTTCTACTAAGGAATGATACTTTTTATGCTTATATGGGGCAACATTATATAACAATGATGCAGAAGCAAACAAATAAAACAAAACTTGTTTTATTGTAGAGTTGCTCTCATTAATCTCATAATATTTATTCATGAGCAAACTCTTTGCCTCTGACATTTTTTGAGGAGGAAGCATTGCAAGATATTCAGAATCTATCTCATCTTCCTTCACAAATGTATCATATTGGCGTGCAATATTATCTAATTCAGGGAAGATAATCCGACATTTCTCCAACCACCCATCTTCTACTTTAGGGAGCCTTATTGGCAAACCAGTATAACAAAACTCTTCGCTCAAATAACTTGTATAAAAGTTTTCCAATAATCGCTCGATTGGCAAACCTAATTGCAAGAGAATATTATTATATCCTGCCAATTGATATATTGCAAGATTGTTTTTATCTTCAAATTTCTGATAATTTGGATACGCAGTCTTACTCTTATCCATAAAAGCAGATTCTAAAGAACTCACTTCGCAGCTTTTATTTATAAGATTTATCATAAAATATTGATCCATCCATTCAAACACACGTCCACAATATATTACTTTATCCGAATCAGAACAAGAAACTATAAAAGATTTACGGTAATTATATGAAGGGTATCCTTTTTCATATGAAATGGTCCTTATTCTCTTATCTTCAATACTACTAAAAACAACTTCTAACTGACGTTTAGTTATGTAAGTTCGTGGATCATGCAATAAATCATCATTAAGTTTTCTAGCTAACCGCACCGCGTCCAAACGTGTCTTTGCAGAAAGAACAAACTTATCTGGCACATCCTTAGCTTGAACTATCAGCCGCACATAATTTAAGTTCGGTTCTTCACTTTCAAGATATTCTTTCACAATATTTTCACGGTCATTTATAGTTAAACAAGAAGGGAAATACAAATGCTCGTTATTATTATTTGTATGACATGCAACAAACTCATCAAGGAGCAAATGAGCTGATAATTTCTCATGAAGTAGTAGTTCTTTTATTACTTGTTTATATTTTTCAACAATTCTACAATTCTTAAGAACACAGCGTAGCTCATTTACATTGGAGCCAATAATAGACTTCAATGTTTCCGAATCAATAGCATTATAGCACTTAAACTGGTCTATTATAACCCAAAATGTATTACGATATGCCCATTCTAACCTTTTGTATTCATCAACAACATCCACTGGACTTAATTTCTTGAAGAATCTTGCCACTATACTATAATATTCAGATGTTTTAGACTTTATCATTTCAAAATCTTCTAAACACTCTGTTTTGGGAACAACATTTTCAAATAACTTTCGAATGTGCCATAATTCAATAATTCCATTAATTTCTGAAGGCGCACATTTTTCGTATTCGCAATACACGCACTTCTGCCAAATTTAAGTTTGGACCTATAGATAAGTCCGTATTCGAAAAATAACATACTCTATCCATAATTTCATTCTTTACGTAACACAATTTTCTTAAAATGGCATTTTCACATAACCACCAATATCTTCATTTACCATGAAGTTATTTTGCAGTTTATGCAAATCCTCAATATGACTTATGAGATTATCATAACTATCAAGATTCTCTATTTCCTCACGCCTTGCTTTGCTCAACTGGCAAAAGTCTTCCTCTTGTTCAAGTCCAGCAAATCGACGTCCACATAGATTGGCTGCAATACCTGTTGTGGAACTTCCACTGAATGGGTCAAGAATCCAATCTCCTTGATTGGTTGAAGCAAGAATCATCCGAACAAGAAGGCGTAAGGGCTTTTGTGTAGGATGCTTACCGCAAGTCTTTTCCCAACGACCGATAGCTGGCATTCGCCACACATCCGTCATTTGCTTACCTCCATTCAAATCTTTCATCATCTCGTAGTTGAACTTGTGAGGTACTTTCTGCATCTTTCTTGCCCAAATAACAAACTCAGTAGAGTATTTGAAATATCGGCAGGAGATGTTGACTGGAGGATTCGTTTTCTCCCATGTAATTACATTCAGAATCTTATATCCAAGTTCCGTAAGACAGTTAGCCACGGAAAAGATATTGTGATATGTGCCACTTATCCATATTGTACCGTTGTCTTTCAACTTGTCACGGCATAAGCGTAGCCATTCCATGTTGAACGCCATCACGTCATCTTGCGACTTACCTTTATCCCACTCACCTTTATCCACACACACGACCTTACCGCTCTGCAACGATATTCCACCGTTGGAGAGGAAATAAGGAGGGTCGGCAAATATCATGTCGAACTTGAAATCAAACTCTTTGAGAAGTTTAAAACAATCACCATGAGCAAGGATGAAATCGTTGTTGGGTGATTTGTAAAATGCCTGTACCATAATATTCTGTGTTAAGCCATTAAACCACCGCCACCTTCGTCTTGTCTTGTATAAGCAGAGCTCCAACCCGTTTGCCCCATAATGCTAATGGATTTGGGAGGCATTAACTTTTTATTTTCTCCACAAATATTAATGAAAGGACATTCTCCAAATTGTTGTTCTTTTGGCAAAGCTCTGACATATTCGCTTTTAAGAATGCTAATTTTCCCCTCAGGATCATTGCAGGGCATAACGCCCATAACAAGGTGTGCTTTCACACCTTTCTTGTGGGAAGCATGGCAAAGTTGACAAGTTTTATTCCTGTTTGAATGCCATTTGAAATAGTGATGTTCTTTTTCGCATTCAAATATGTACAGGTTCTTCTTGCAAAATTGCTTGCCTACCACACGGTAAACAAAATAATCTATCAGACATGGACTTGCGATAGTCTCATTAGGATATGTCATATGCCATATCTCCCATACACGTCGCCATGCTAAGGCATTCATTTCATCAATATAACTGTATTGATGGCAGAAAATATCCAAGAAACTGGACACTAATGGAATTTCCGTTTTTATAATGCCTGTTCTTAAAGCAACTTTTATGGTATTAATATCACTTGCCACATCAATCTTGTCAAAACCATCGACATTTTGCCAAATACCGAGCACAACCATATCTCTAAAGAACATATCTGTTTTTTTGTTGCCATACCCTGCGCTCTTACAGTTTATCAATGCTTTCCGTAATTCATAGATATCGTTGTGATATGCTTCTATAAGTTCAACAGGGGAACATTTGTGTTTCAAGACAAAAGAAGCAATATTTTTTGCATAAGTAGCTCTTTTGTCCGTTTGTGACAAATTCGTGATTTTAAGTTTATGCACAAATTCCTCTGGCTCATTATAGATATTTTCTTCATCAAAGATGGTATTGTCGCTATCGAAGATGGTAGCTAAATCAGAAAAGTCTCTTGAACCTCTGAAATCCTGATTTGCGCTTAGAAGTCGGACACGACAAATGTCCTGTGGTTCCAATCCACAGGTATCATAAACAAAACGGAAGGCATTTCCATTTGTTCGTATGAATATTGAGTGCAAAGCTTCTGCCACAGCTTTACATTTGTCTTCATCAATCTCACAATTAAGTATTTCTCGATGATGTTTCTCCCAATATCTATGAAATTCCGAAAAATATTCAAAAGAAGTACCTAACGCATGAGTTTTGCCTATTCCATCATAATTAGAATATAGGAAATTGTTAATGGACTTGACTATTTCACGAGCCTGGTCTATGCTAAGTTTTTCTTCAATGCCAAGCTTACTCTTTATTGTTTGGCAGAATTTTGATAATTCATCCATATTGTCAGTTTCTTACTAATTCTATAAATTCTTGAATGGAAGTGAGATTGTACACACTTGGTATTATTCCATACGCCTCTTGCAACTTGTTCTTTGCAGACTTCCAGCCGATACCATCAGTTATCCAAACAAACTCGAAACCTTTCACGGAGTTAATCTTCGGTGCAATATCAGAATAAGAGCGTGCCACCTCATTAAGTTTTGAGCCACCGCCACTATAGAAGTTGACTTCTATCAGATAGACCTTTGATGGAGTCTCTACAACGAAGTCAAAACGCTTTTCGTCATCTCCCAACACTTCTGTAATAGCAGGCCATTCTCTCGAATATACTTCTTGTCTGAATGGTATGCCTGCGTTGGTAAAAATGTTAGCAACCGTATTTTCCATAACGTGGCCGCTTCTGTTCTTTCTTGCGTTTGTGTCCAATCCTGTTTCAATGCCAAATACATAATCCACAAGATTCTTTACCTGTTGATTTTGAAGAACTGCACCAAGTCCTGTATCTGTCAGGAAAGTCATAACGGAGTCAACAGAAATGAACATGCTTTCAAGTGGAACGCAGTTACCTACTGAATCAAGTATCTTCTTTTTGTCACGAGTACGAACTGCAATAAGAATATCCATAACTGAAAAGGCATTCTTATCTCTGTTCCATATTGTTTCTACGCTTTTACGCAAATCAGATGCACCAATGAGGCTGTTGAGCATACATAAGCTCAACTTTATATCTTCAACGTTCTCTGAGATTTTATCAAAGTCACAGAAGAAGTCCAATGTTTGGTTTGTCTCTTTGAGTTGAGACATAAATTTATCAAAATCTTTAAGCATAAATTTTTTGTTTTATAACCACTTGCTGTGGTTTGTAATCATTTATCTTGTTTGGCTGATGGTCCTTTGTGTTGCGATAACTATGAACCAACAGTTCTGAAATTTTTCCTCTTTTTGCTCCGTTTGCATTTACGTTGCGAGAAGCCATAACTCTGTCTATATGGTAGTCTGCATACAAAACATCAAAAAAATTGTCTGCTTCATTTTTCCCTTTGCAATCAGAATTACTAAGCATAAAACTATGCCCCCCAGCAACCACTTGGTCGCAAAACTCCTTTAATCTGACTTGGGAATCATCATTAAATGCTTCTTTCGTATAGTCGTTAAAGCTTGATGTATCACTCAGAGGACGATATGGAGGGTCGAAATAGAACAATGTATTATCTTGTGCATAAAGCAGTGTCTTCTCAAAATCTCCTTCCAATATTTCCACACGTTTCAACAACTCGCTATCTACTCTAAGCGTATCTTCGTCACATATTTGTGGCTGCAAATACTTTCCACAAGGCACATTGAATAGTCCTTTCTTGTTTACACGATACAAGCCATTGAAGCAAGTACGATTCAAAAAGAAGAATTTTGTTGTATTCTCTATCGGATCAAGATTCTTTTCATTGTAACGTTGGCGTACAGTCATAAACATCTCACGTTTAGCTTCCATGTCTGGTAAAGCGTAATATTCAGCTTGTATGTCACGCAACGAAGGAATCAGTCGCTCTACATTGTCACGTACAGTTCGGTAACAAGTAATCAAGTCCGAATTGATGTCGTTGATTACTGCACGTTTGATATTTGGATGCTGTTGCAACATGTAAAACAACATAGCACCACCGCCAACGAATGGTTCTATGTATGTCGCATTTTCCCAATTATCAAAGTCAGCCGGAAGCTTTTGCTCCAGTTGTTCAATGAGTTGTCCTTTACCACCAACCCATTTGACGAATGGTTTTGCTTTTGAATTCATTATTAGTCATTTTATGCTAATGATTTTCAATCATCAGCGTTATTACCTTTTGTTTTATTGATAAGCTGACGAACATCAACATCCAGTAGAGCTGCTACCTTTGTCAATGTTACTAAATCTGGTTGTGAGGTATTAGTACACCATTTGGAGATAGTTGCAGGATCTTTTCCCAACTGTTCAGACAACCATTTATTGGTTCGTTTCTTCTCTACCAACACGACTTTAATTCGATTTATATCTTTCATCGTTTATCTTTTTTATTGCGTTCAGCGCAAAGATAATGATAAATATTTAATAATAGGCAATCTTCATCGCAATTTTATTATTATTTAGCATATCTTTCCATCTATATTCCAACATAAAGTCGTATCTTTGCAACCAGATAAGCGTTCTGTAACACAAGAAACGGAAGAGGCTGAGAAACAATGCATTGCATTTGTTTCCAGAATCTTACAAAAAAGGCTAAAAGGAGCGGTACAACTTCATCGCTAACAGGCTGAGAATAAGCATATTACATTTGTTGTTCATTTTCTCTGCACTTGTAAAAAGGGTAGTTGTACCGTTTAAAAGATAAAAGCTTAACTATCAGCAACATCCACATGTTGCATCGGAAGAGAG
>JABLTN010031112.1_pt1 | contig 42113 bp, 39 predicted proteins | sample 7160141 | NCBI WGS metagenome assembly JABLTN01 (sample SAMN14651226, study PRJNA627086) | human gut metagenome | isolation source: feces | host: Homo sapiens | reverse complement strand
ACGCCTATTTTTAGTATATTATCATTAAAAATTTTTATAAAAAAGAAAATAGCCATTTAATATAAGTAAAAATGGTTATTTTGTCTACAATCTGAAGCCACCTATAAAAATAGGTGGCTGTAATATCATATTATTATAAAACTCTCTTCGCTGTAACAAATCTCGCACTATAGTAAGATGAGTTTATACTAGTTACACTAACTGTTTTTCCTGATGAAGGTGAATGTATCATGTTTCCTCCACCTACATATATACCAACATGGCTAACTCCTTTACCACTAGTATTGAAGAATACTAAATCTCCTGGTTGTAAGTTTGACTTACTTACAGTTCTTCCGTATCCTGACTGAGCGCTAGATGTTCTTGGTAAACTTACTCCAGCTGCATTTCTAAATACATAAGATGTGAATCCAGAACAATCAAATGAGTTTGGACCTTCTGCTCCCCAAACATATGGGCATCCTATTTTAGAGTACGCTAAATTTAAAACAGCTTGTACAGATGATGTACTTGATGCTGGTGGATTATATGAGCTATTGTTATTTTGCGCAGGTTTTTGAGCTTGTCCATTACTGCTATTTGTAGAGTTATTAGAACTTGATGAGTTCGATGAACTTGTTGAAGATTGAGTTCTATTACTTTGAGTGTTAGAAGTTTGAGTTTCATTAACAACAACTGGTTCTTCTACTTCTATAACTGGTGCTTCTTCAGATACATATAATGCTCTTATATATCCTTCATCTTCACCTTTTTTAACCTTCAACCAGTTTTCATTAGCTTCTAATACCTTTACTGTAGAACCTATCTCTAACTCTTTTATTACCTCAGATTCAGTATTTGCTTCTTTTCTGAAGTTTACCTTTTCTCCTGTAACGTATCCAATTGATTCTTTTATGTCTACGTATCTAGTAGCTAACCATCCTTCTCCATCTTCTAAAGAAACTTTAACCCATTCTCCTTGAGTTCCTATAACTTTAAATTCATCTCCTGTATAAGCAACAGTTTTAACATCTCCACTATTTCTTATCTTTACAGCAACTCCATCTTTAACAACTGCTGTTTTATATGTAGTTTCTTGGTATTCTCCTAAATCTAAAGTTCTATCTGAATTTTTATCATTTTCGTTATTGTTTTCTACTTGATCTGCGTTTGCTACTGTATTCATTGATAATGCCATTACTGATGCAAACATTGGTACTAATATTTTTCTCTTCATAATATTTCTCCCTCCAAAAATTAACCATAAATAATATCCTTATGTGTTATTTTTATAGGTGCTATTATCATTTAGGATAAAATACTAATACACAAGACTTTTGTAAATTTTTAATATGTAACATTTTTTGTAACTTTTTTGTAATCTATCTTTTTAATTTCTATAGTATTCTTATATTAACAAATTAACTGACTATTTTTAATAATAATTTTTAAATTTACATCTTGTATAAATATAATATTTGTAATTAATTAAATTAATTATTTTATCCAATGTATCACCTAAAAATACATTCTTTAATTAATATTATATATCAATTATGCCTATAAGTAAAGATATTTATGGGTATCAAGTCATTTAATAACATAAATTCCACATTTATGTGTTTTTTTATGTCGAAAATTAATTCATTTTAAAATAGAAAATACTCCTTAATATTATAAACTAATTTTAAAAACTTTCTAAAAAACTTTAAGTTTTTTTAACTGTATCTGTTAAATATCGTTCATATACATAATATATATATTTTTTTTTAATCAATTATATAAATATAGCATCCTTTACATTTTGGAAAATATGCTATTTGTTAACAAATCAAGAATAACTAAATAATCATTATTTTATTGATTTAAGTTTTGACTTATACTTCTTATGTATAAATTATAGTAAATAAGTAAATTAAATTTTCAATTTCTTAGATATAATAATTATTAAGCTCCATCATTATATTAACCCACATTTAGATTAATGCTGCTAACCTTACGGGTCTATATTTGTTAGAGTTTTATTATTGTAAAATTTAACTAGCACAATGAGTTATTTATAATAATTTTTATTAATTTAATGAAATACCAACGCTATAATAATAAATAGCTTTCATACATTCAACAAATTAATTGTAAACAAATATTTTTTTTGCTATAATTATATTAAATTTATGATAAGGGGGATTTTACAATGGCTTACATGATAAACGATGCTTGTATAAGCTGTGGTGCTTGCGAAGCTGAATGTCCAGTTGAATGTATATCTTCAGGAGATGACAAATACGTTATAGATGCAAACACTTGTATAGAATGTGGTTCTTGTGCAGGAGTTTGTCCAGTTGACGCTCCTCAACCAGAGTAATAAAAATAAAAAGCTATCTTAGATGTATATTTATACATAAAGATAGCTTTTTTATTTATTCATTTTCTTTCATTAAGTATGATAATGTAAATAAACTCTCTGTTAGATTTACATTTTCTACTATCACACCTTTAGGAACATCTAAATCTATAGGTGCAAAATTCCAAATACCTTTTACTCCTACATTTACTAATCTATCAACAACATCTTGTGCTCCATTTTTAGGTATACATAATATTGCTATATCAATATTATTCTCTTCAACAAAAGATTCTAAATTTTCTGAGTCTAATACTTCAAAGTCCCTTATTTTTAGTCCGATCATTCTAGGGTTTGCATCAAATAGTGCTTTAATTTCAAATCCTGATTTTCTAAATCCAGCATAGTTAGCTATAGCTTGACCAAGATTTCCAGCTCCTATAAGTACTGCATTGTATATTTTGTTAAGACCTAATATATTTCCAATCTCATTATGTAAGGCTTCTACATTATATCCATATCCTTGTTGCCCAAAGCCTCCAAAATTATTTAAATCTTGTCTTATTTGAGATGCTGTGAATCCTATTATATCACTTAATTCTTTAGAAGATATTCTTTGAACATCTTTATCTAATAAATCACCTAAGTATCTATGGTATTTAGGTAATCTTCTTATTACTGCCATAGATATGTTTTTTTCTGCCATATTGTCACCTCCCGATAGTTAATTTTTAACATTTTTTTTATGTTTCCCAAACAAAAAATATATATCCTTGATTATATTATACCAAAACATTATAATTTTAGGTAGTTTAAGGAGGTAGAAATTTATGATTGTTTTGTCATGTAATAACTTAAATAAAAGTTTTGGAATAGATTCTATATTAGAAAACGTAAATTTCACAGTAAATGAGTACGATAAAATCGGTATAATTGGAGTTAATGGTACGGGAAAAACTACTCTATTTAAAATAATTTCTGGAATATATGGTTATGATAGCGGAGATATATATACTTCTAAAGATTGTGAAATTGGCTATTTAGAGCAAAATACAAATTTCCATTCTGAAAATACAATCCTTGAAGAAGTTCTTGAAGTTTTCAAAGATGTAATAGAAATGGAAAAATACCTAAGGGATTTAGAACACAAAATTTCTGAAGAAAGCTCAAATACAAACTCTACCACTCTAGAAAAGCTTATGAATGAGTATTCTAATAAATTAGAGGCATTTTCTGATATGAATGGGTACGGATATAAATCAGAAGCAAAGGGTGTCTTAAAAGGATTAGGTTTTAGCGATGAAGATATGGATAAACCTATTAGTATTCTTTCTGGAGGGGAAAAAACTAGAGTTTTATTAGGTAAACTTCTTTTAAAGAAACCTACTTTACTTTTATTAGATGAGCCTACTAACCACCTTGATTCGGAAGCTATAGAATGGTTAGAAGTTTTCTTAAAGCAATATAAAGGGACTGTAATATTAATCTCCCATGATAGATATTTCTTAGATCAAGTTGTAAATAGAATTTTCGAAATTCATAATAAAAAATTAAAAACTTACAATGGTAATTATTCTGATTTTATTAAAGCTTCAGCTATAGAAAAAGAACTAGAGTTAAAGAAGTTTGAAGATCAACAAAAGGATATAAAGAAACAAGAAGAATCAATAGAAAGACTTAAAGCTTTCGGTCGAGAAAAACATTTAAAGAGAGCTAGAAGTAAAGAAAAAGCTTTAGCAAAAGTTGATGTATTAGATAAACCTGAGGCTTATAGAAAAAAAGCTAAAATAGAGTTTAACCCTTCTGTTACTAGTGGAAATGATGTTCTACAATTAAGAGATATATCTATGGGGTATGGAGAAAGAATTTTATTTAAAGATCTTAATTTAGATATATACCGAGGAGAAAAGGTTGCTCTTATCGGTGCTAATGGTATTGGAAAATCAACTTTATTTAAGATAATTATGAATGAGATTACTCCTTTATCTGGAGACATAAAATTCGGAACTAATGTTAATGTATCTTATTTCCACCAAGAGCAAAAAACACTTAATCTAGATAATACTATTATTGATGAAATTTGGGAAGATAACAAACAATTAACTCAAACATCTTTAAGAACTATGCTTGGTGCATTTTTATTTGAAGGTGAAGAAGTATTTAAAAAGATATCAACTTTAAGTGGTGGTGAAAGAGCTAGAGTAGCTATACTTAAGCTTATATTATCTAATGCAAACTTATTATTGCTAGACGAACCTACAAACCACTTAGATATAGATTCTAAAGAAGTTCTTGAAGAAGCCCTATCTAGTTATACAGGAACTATATTTACAATCTCTCATGATAGATATTTCTTAAATACTGTTGTTGATAAAGTATTGGTTTTAGATGAAAATGGAATTACTGAATATCTTGGAAATTATGATTACTATATAGAAAAGAAAAAACAAGTTCAAGAAATGAATACAGTTGAAGTAATAGAAGAAAAAACAAAAACTCAACTTAAAGAAGAAAAAAGAAAAGAAAGAGAACAAAGAGAAGCTGAGAAAAAAAATAGAGTTAAACGACAAAATATAGAAAAAGAAATAGAAGAAACTGAAGCTAAGATAGAAGAGATGGATGTTCTTTTATGCCAAGAAGAAGTTTACTCTAATCCTGAAAAATCTAAAGATGTTAGCCTGCAAAAAGCTAGTCTAGAAGAAAAATTATCAGCTCTTTACGAAGAATGGGAGCCCCTAATGTAGTAAAAAGAATCTCAGAATAATATTAAATTATTGTTCCGAGATTCTTTTTTAATTATAGTCTTTATATAGTTACATAAAACCATTATTATGTTATGATTTATATCATAAAAATTTATATAAAGAGGTGACGAAATGGAAGGATTATTTACATTAAGTGATAATAATAAAAAGTTTTATAAATTACTTATTTCCTTATGTATTCCCATAATAATACAACAACTTATATCTACATCTGTAAATATAATAGATACTGTTATGATAAGTAGTTTAGGCGAAACTTCTGTAGCCTCAATAGGGGTTGCTAATCAATATTTCTTTTTATTTAACATGGCATTATCAGGTATTGTTGGAGGGTCAGGAGTATTTATCTCTCAATTCTATGGAAAAAATGATAGAATTAATATAAAAAAGACTACTAGCTTTACTACTTTATTATCTGTTGGACTTAGTGCCATATTTGTACTTTTAGCTACTCTGTTTCCAACTAATATTATAAATATTTTCTCTAAAGACCCTGAAGTCATTAAATTATGTAGAGAATATTTTAGTATAATAGTATTTTGTTATCCACTTATAGCTATTAGTACTGTATTTAGTATGGGTTCTAGAAGTGTTAGAAATCCTAAGCTTGGTATGATTTGTAGTTCTATAGCTCTAGTAGTTAATATCATATTAAACTATTGTTTAATATTTGGTAATTTAGGTTTACCAGCTTTAGGTGTTAAAGGTGCAGCTTTAGCTACTGTGATAGCTAGAATTATAGAATTTATTCTAATAATTAGCTATGTATACTTTATAAAAAAGGATTATATATTAAAATTCAATTTAAAAGACTTTAAACTTATAGACAAAGATTTTATAAATACCTTTATATCAAAAACTTTACCTGTATTTATAAATGATACTACATGGGCAATTGGTACAATTCTATATTCTGTAGCTTATTCACAGGCTGGTACTTCAGCAATAGCCGCTAGCCAAATAGCTACAAGTACAGGTAATTTCTTTATTATAACTTCTGTTTGTATCGGTATTGGTGCATCTATTATGTTAGGTAATGAACTAGGTGCTGATAGAATAGATACTGCTATAATTTATGCTAAAAAGTTTTCTAAACTAGTAGTTATAGTAGGACTAATTTGTGGTGGATTATTAATATTAAATATTCCTATATTATTAAAAATGTTTAGTGTATCAAGTGATTTAGCCCCTGATATTACAAAAATATTCTTTATAATGGGTATAATGTTAGCTTTAAGAGCATTTAATACTCTTATTGTAATAGGTATATTAAGAAGCGGTGGAGATACAAAGTATTCTTTATATCTAGAGTTAGGATGTATGTGGTTTGCTTCTATTCCACTTACTTTTGTAGCAGCTTTCAAAGGAGCTCCTATATATATTTTAGTACTTCTTAGCTATTCTGAAGAGATAGTTAAGTTTATATTTGGTGTACCAAGGGCTTTATCTAAAAAATGGGCTAATAATATAGTTAAAGAAATGAATTAAAATATTAAATAAAACCTATACGGTAAAATTATATAAATTTACTATATAGGTTTTATAATTCTTATTTAATCTACTAATTATATTTTTACGATATCTTTAAAATTAATCTTAAATATATTTCAATTTTTATTTTCCAAATATACTTTTAAGAATATTAAGTATTTCTGTCACTACTTCAATATTTGATTTCATATTTTCTTTAGTCACAATAAAATCTGCTGTAACATCGGTTGCTACCTCAGTTATATCCTTCATATTTTCACTAACATCATTGAAATTAGATATTACTTCTGGTAATTTTAATAACGAATTTCTTATATTATTTTTATTATCTATTACTAATTCATTAGAATTTTTAATAAGTTTATTTAAATTAGATAAAGTTATTATTATGTATATCAGAGCTATGCAGCCTAATGTAGCTAGTATAAAATATATTATCTTTAAATCTATGTACATTTTAAGCCTCTGTATTTTCTTCAGCTACTTCAGTATTTTCTATTAGTTGTAATGGCTCTATTTCAACTATCTCATTTTCACTTTTCTCATTTTTTCTTTTCGCTAAATACTCTTTTATTTTATCTTTAGACTCTTTTACCTTAAATTTAGTATCTTCTATATTTTCATTTATTTTATTTTTTACTTGATTTGATTTTTCTTTTACATCTTCTATAGTTTCTTTTCCTGATTTAGGTGCTATTAATACACCTGCAATTGTTCCTACTACAGCTCCTGTTGCCACACCTGCAGTTGCTATAGCTATTTTTTTGTTTTTATCTTTTTTTATTTGTCTATTTCTTTTTTCTTCTATTTTTTGTAATAAACTCATATATTCTTCCTCCTAATTTGTTTTTATATAATTATACTATTTTTAAAGGTAAAATTATACATTTTTCTACATATTTTTACATTTAATTATAGTAACGTAGATTTATTATATTGGAATTTAATATAATAAAAAAACTAGACGAAATATGTATATTTTCATCTAGCTTTTAATGTATGAGTATTATAACTTTTTATAAAATCTAATATATAAGTTTATTTTTGTCCTATTCTTAAATTTGGAACCGCATTTAAACTCATATCATCTCTTCTTCCATTAATGTAACTATAATATCCTGCACAACCTATCATTGCTGCATTATCTGTACATAAAACTGGAGATGGATATTTTATATCTATATTATTTTCTTTTCCTAATTCAGTAAGTTTATCTCTAAGTGCTGAATTACATGCAACTCCACCAGCAAGTGTTATAGTGTTATATCCTTTTTCCTTAGCTGCTTTTATAGCTTTTTGAGATAATACTTCAACAACTGCTTCTTGGAAAGATGCACAAACATCTTCAACAACTATTTCTTCATTTTTCATTTTCTTAGCATTTAAGTAATTTAAGACTGCTGATTTTAATCCACTAAAACTAAAATCATATCCTTCATCTAAGTATGCTCTTGGGAAGTCTATTGCATTTTTATTACCTTCTTTAGCTAATCTATCTACTATCGGTCCACCTGGATATCCCAGTCCCATAGCTCTAGCTATTTTATCAAATGCCTCTCCTGATGCATCATCTCTTGTTCTTCCTAGTATTTCATACTCTCCATAATCTTTAACCTCTACTAAATGAGTATGCCCTCCAGATACTATTAAAGTTATAAATGGTGGTTTTAAATCTTTATGTTCTATATAGTTTGCGCTTACATGACCTTCTATATGGTTAACTCCTACTAAAGGCTTATTTAAGGTAAATGCAAGTGCTTTTGCATGTGATAATCCAACTAATAATGCACCAACAAGTCCTGGTCCATAAGTTACTGCTATATGATCTATATCATTTAGTGCTATATTAGCTTTATCTAAAGCTTCTTGTAATACAACATCTATATTTTCTATATGTTTTCTTGATGCAACCTCTGGTACTACTCCTCCAAATTTCTTATGTAAATCAACTTGAGTATTTATTATATTTGATATAACTTCTCTACCATTTTTTAAAACTGCAACAGATGTTTCATCACAGCTACTTTCTACAGCTAATGTTATTATGTCTTTCATATTTACACCACCTTTATATCATTCCACATTATCATGGCATCTTCTTTGTTATCACTATAATATTCTTTTCTAATTCCAGCTAGCTTAAATCCATATTTTTTATAAAGATTTTGTGCCACTATATTAGAAACTCTAACTTCTAATGTCATTGATACTATATTATTTTCTCTACAAAGCTCTACTAAAGCTTGTACTAATTTATCTCCGATTTTTCTTCCTCTATAATCACTATGAACTGCTACATTTGTAATATGACCTTCATCCATTACAAACCATATACCAACATATCCAACAACTTTTCCATCTAATTTAGCTACTAAATATCTTGCAACCTCATTATTTAATTCTTTTTTAAATGCATCTTTAGACCAGTGATGTTCAAAACAATTTTTTTCAACTTCAAAAACTCCATCAATATCTTTAGATGTCATTTGCTCTATCAGTATATTATTTTCCATCATTTAACCTCTTCATTTTTTCATCATATTGGACTTCTGCTTGAGATTTTCTTATATATAATGGGTTTATGCTATAGCAATCATAAACATCTATATTGTTATTGTATTTTTCTATAGCTATTGAGCATAAGCTACTAGCCTTGCTTACATTGTGAGATGGTGCTGGTACATGTATATTAGATATATCTTTAATTTTATCTTCGTATTTATATACAGCTTCTCCAACTATAATCCATTCTTCATTAGTGTTTTTTAATTCTTCTATAAGTTCATCTATTTCAACTACATCTACACCTTTTAACTCAACTAACCTATTATTTTCAAATTTATATTGACCCATATAAACTTGAGTTCTTTGAGCATCTAATATAGAGCATATCTTTTTATCACATAAATTCATATTTCCCGCTAGTAACTCTACTGAGTTTACACCTACTATAGGTAGGTTATTTACATGTGCTATAGCTTTAGCAGTTGCCATAGCTATTCTTAATCCTGTAAATGATCCTGGACCTTCACATACTGCTATTAAATCTATTTCATTTATATTTAAATCACTTATATTTAGCATATTCTCTATCATTGGCATAAGCTTTTGAGAATGTGTTTTTTTAGTATTTATTGTATATTCACATATTAACTTATTATCTTCTATAACTGCTACACTTGTAGCCAGCGAAGATGTATCTATACCTAAAACCTTCATTATTTTGTCAACTCCTCAACTATTTTTTCGTATTTTTCTCCAACTGGATTTAATATCATTTCTCTTGACATATCTTTATATTTTAACTCTATGTGTAAATATTCATCTGGAAGTATATCTTCTATTAAGTTTGCCCATTCTATAATACATACACCCTCACCATTTATATACTCTTCATACCCTATATCATACATTTCATCACTACTACCAATTCTATATACATCAAAATGATATAGAGGCATTTTTCCTTCATATTCATTTACTATTGTAAATGTAGGGCTTGTTATATAATCATCTACCTCTAGTGCTTTAGCAAGACTTTGAGTCATTGTAGTCTTTCCTGCACCTAGATCTCCAATTAAACATATTACACTTCCTGGTGTTAGTAAATTTCCTAATTTATATCCAATTTCTTTAGTTTTATTTTCATCTTCTAAATATATTTTAACCATTGTTTTCATCTCCATTAAGTTCCGAGTCTTCTTTAGTATAATTATCAACTAGATATTATTATAGTATAACATTTTATTATTATAAAGTACTTCTAGTTTATGTTCATGCTATTGTTGACTTTTTGATATCAATTGACTACTATTTATTCAATAATATATACTTTCTGCTGTTAATTATATACTTTTAAAAATTTTTATTAAATTATGTATATAATTTTATTTATGTGACCATACTTAAGATACAAGGGATATTTACTCCCCCAAATTAAAATATTCCTTATTCCCCCTAAAGCACTTACTATCGGAAAGTAAGTGCTTTTTAATTTATATTTATAGATTATCCTTAAAAAAATTCCATATCATAATTTCCTTGTACGCAAAAAAAGCATCTCAATTATAGATGCTTAATTATTATTTTAATATATTTTTTATAAATTTTATTGCTTCATAACATATTGCAATTAAAATTAAAACAAAAATTATTGTATTATTAAGTGATATACCTATCAATGGATTGAACTCCATTTAATCGCTTCTATATAAGCATTAGTATTTTATGTTCTAATATATTTAAAATTTTTTAACTTATTTAAAACGTATTTTCTTAAAACTGTCCTTATATTAAAATTAGATTTTTCTAATTTTAATATAAATATACATTGAGAATATTTCTAATAATATATTTAAGAACATAATACAATTGGCAAATACTATATATGAATTTTCATTTTCAAATAAGTGATATTGCCAATTAGACCTTAATAATTCATCAATATACCCAACAAATAATCTTGATAATATAAAATTAATAATTACAGAAAATACACCTATAATTATCATTTTAATATTAATCTTTATTTTTCCTTGATTCCTTTATTTTATACCAACCCCTTTTACTTTATTTAAAAAAATATAACAATTATGACCTTATTATTTTATAATATTTTTTTATAATTTTGTCACAGAGTTAAAATCACTCTAATCCACTTATAATTAAGAAAAGAACTCTAAATATTTAGAGTTCTTTTCTTATCAACTGACGAAGTTTTTGGTAACATGATATATTTCAATTGCGTGTCGATTAATCAAAGTAAATTTTTTATTTATTGTTGTTACATAAAATTTGTAATTACTTTTACAATATAGTTAAAAACTTTTAGATATATTTTTGGATTTTTTAAAGTCTTTTTTATATTTTAGATTATTAATTTTATTTTTCTCTAAAAAGTGTACTAATCTGTATTTTTTTTAATTTTCTAAAGGCATTAAATGAAGAAATATATATTATGAAATATATATTTATTAATGGTGCTAGATATACACACATTATATTAATAAAATTATTATGAATATTAAATTTTGAAAATATTAAATTAATAGAATTTATACCTATAAATGAGGGAACAATTGAAAATAAATAACTAAGCGTAGTTATTAGAAATAATTCATAAAAAAGTAATTGAAATATATATTTATCTTTATATCCAATACTTTTATAAATTGCTATATCAAAAAATTTGTCATTTATAGATTGTTTTAATAAAATATTTATTAATATAAATGTAAGTAAAATTATTAATAAAATAAGTGAATTAATTATATCTTTTACAGTAGTTATCATTTCATAATCTACATATATATTTTTTTTATTTATATAAATGCTGTTAATACTCTCATTTAAAATTATAGATGTATTTAATAAAATATTAATTAAAGATATAAAGATAGTCATTATAATAATATATATCTTTATTTTGGATTTATCTCTTTTAATATTCAATAATGATAAACTTATTATATTTTTCATATACTATTCTCTATAATTAATATTTACTTTTTATAGAACGTATTGGATCTAAATTTGTTATATATGAAATACTTTTTAAATTTGACAATATAATACTAAAAATCATTATAAAAATTCCAATTATAATAGAAATAAAATTAATTTCAAAGTTAAGATCACTCATATATATACTTAAATAGTTTTTTACTATAGTATTTAATAACAAGAATATAAACTTACAAACAACTAATCCTATAAATAAACTAAATATATTTATAATTGTAGATTCATAAATGATTATCTTTTTTAATTGTCTATTTTTATATCCAAAAGCTTTTAACATTCCTAATTCACTTTGTCTCTTCTTTAAATCATTTACATGGTTTAGAGATATATTAATTATAGATATTATAAATATAACAATAGAAATAATAGTACCTATATAAATGATTGTTTTATATAACTCATTTAATAAACCTACAGTTGATTTTGGAAATGCATCTATTCCTTCTCCTCTTAATTTATTTACTACATTTTTAACAGACGTATGATTATCTACTAGAGCTATCAATGTTTTAAAGTCATTAGAATTATCTATATAATGTTCATCAATCATATTGTTGTACTTTTCATTAATTATTTTTAGATCATTATAGGGTATATACACATCACTCGGAAAGTCGTTATTATTTATTGAATCATAAACCCCTATTACTTTGAAACTATACTCAAAACCTGATAGTTCATCTATTGGATTTTTAAATTCTATAGTCATAGTTTTTCCTAAAAAATCTTTTCCATCTAAATAATTTATACTTTCTTTTTTAAATTCAACTTGATTAGTTCCAGTTGGATCGAAATTTTTAGGTATTATACCAACATTTTGGTCATTATTATTAAAAAGATTTCCTTCAATTATATCTGGCATTTTTTGTTCAAATCCAGATATTAAAGATATAGCATTATTGTTATTATTATTAAAAAGTTCTTTAGAATTTTTTATATCTACTGCAATTGGTGGCTCATATTCATAAAATTCAACTATCGAACTGTCATTTTTTAATAAATTATTTATTTTATTTTCAATATTTATATTTTGAACAGAGCTATAATCTATCATTATGGTTCTATGTTCAATAGTGTTTAGTATATAATTTTTTATGAAATCATTTAAAGAACCTGATAGTGATGTAGTTAAAATAAATAATATAAATGAAAAAAGAGTAATAGAAAAAATCTTAAGAGTATTTTTTTTATTACGAACTATGTTTTTTATAGAGATATTTATATAGTTTTTTAATATCATAATATAAATTCCTCCAGTTTACCATTTCTTAAATAAAAAGCTTTATCTGAATATTCCAATAAATTTTCATTATGAGTAACCATTACAATAGATTTCCCAATACTGGATAGGTATTGGAAATATTCCATAACTTTTTGCTCATTTTCTTTATCTAAATTTCCAGTAGGTTCATCTGCAACTATTATTGAGGCATCATTAGCTATTGCACGTGCTATGGCTACTCTTTGTTGTTCTCCACCTGAAAGTTCATTTGGAAAACTATTATATTTATCTTCTAAACCAAATATTCTAAGTAATTCTATCGACTTATTTTTTAAATCTATATTTTTGTATAGGCTATTTATATACATTGGAATAGTTACATTTTCATATGCTTTTAATTTAGGATTTAAAAAAAATCCTTGAAATACAAAGCCTAACTCTTTCATACGTATTTCTGCTTTATCATTATCACTTAAATTTTTAATAACTTTACCTTTGATAGATATATTTCCAGAATTAGGTGTATCTAGAAGTCCTATTATATTCAACAATGTCGATTTACCAGCTCCAGATTTTCCTAAAATCATATAAATATTAGAACTTTCTATATCTAAATTAATATTATCTAAAATAATTTTATCTTTATAATATTTATTTATATTTCTTAATGATATGTTTATCATTTTCTATCTCCTTATTAAAAAAATATGTACCTATAATGATTTATAGTTACATATTTTAATTTTGTATTATTTAACATACATTTTTACAGGATTACATTCAAACCAATCTATATGGTCCCAATTTCCTATTGTGCTAGCTCTATTATCAAATACATATCTATACGTTCCTGCACTTTGATTTGTAAAAGAAGCTGAATATGTTTTTCCAACATTATGTAAATCAATTTTTTTGCTACTTAAAGAAGTTACTCCACCTAATTTAGATTATTGTAAAGTTACTTTACAATAATTTGGCATGCCTGAATTTGGTGAAGATTTATATGTTACTGTCATACTTATTGTATGCAGTCCCGCAGGAAAAGACCTATATTTACCTTCTATTAACTGATTCCCCATACTTAATGATGATTTATGAGGACTACTTAAAGTCCCACTTGTTTTTTCCTTTTCTGAAGGCATACTGATTTCTCCCTCCCCTATAGGTATAAATCTTTCTGTACCTTCTATATCATCTGCAAATGAGGTAGTACCCATAACTCCTATAGTTGATATAGAAATTAAACAAGATATAATAAATGATTTAAAATTTTTAGACATAAAATTACCCCTTATTTTATATATTAGTATTTAAATTTTAAATTGTAATAAATTACCTTTTTAGCGTATCATAAAATCCTCAAAAAATATATATCTATGCGTAAATTTATTGTTAAATAGAGTTATTTGGATATTATTGTAAACGAGATTGCAAATTGAACAAAATGGAGAGACCGATATGCATGTAAAAAATCCGTATCTTCTTATAACTCTAAACCCCTTCTGATGTATATGTTGTGTTAATTTACCTATAAATTCTAAAACATCTATAATTACAGTTATCTTCTTTCTAGTTTTCTTATTTTCATACCAGAATGTAACTGATTTATCATTATATCTACTTACTCTATATTCAACGATAGCTGGTCTTGCTAGATATCTACCTATATATGTTGTAGCTTGTTTTATATTAGTTAAATCTCTTTTTGCATCTACATAAAAACCTTCATTATATTTTTTATATAACTTATTTACCAATCTTTTAGTCCTTATATCTGTAAAATTCTTTTTTATTATATCTAACACTAATTACTGCCAAAACTTTCTCATAAATTTATAATATATAATAGGATACTTTCTTAAACCCCTTGTTATTTTTATCTATTCCACCTTCGGTAAATAATGCATGTATATGTGAATTCGATTTTAAATCAGATTCAAAAGTATGAACTACAGCTATTAATCCTACTTCATAACTTCCTTGATAATAACTTGATACCACTCCATATACAGCATGTCTATGAGCTACATTTAACATATTATCTATTTGCTTATCTGGCCATTTTAAATAATACAATCTTGCACATTTACTACAGTTTTACATGTGAGTCCATAAATATACTCTTCTTTGCATTCTAAACATTTATATTTAATATATCCATTTCTTATATTTTCACAATTTTTAAGGCATCATAATCCCCTTCTAATTTAAAAATACCAAGTACTTATAAAAGTACTTGGTATTTTTTATTACTTAACTCTATTTAAAACTTTTTCTGTTTTCTTGTACATCGGTAATGTTAATAGAGAGATTAACCCAGACTTTAATATATTAAATGGAGCTATCATCCATATTACAAAACTCATTTTACTATCTATAACTGGGTTTATAGCTGCACCCATTGCAACTACGGTTTCTATTGGCCATCCTATTGTTTCATAAAAAGGTAATATTATAAAGTAATTAGATATACATCCTACTATAGTCATTATTACCATTCCACTTATAAGACCTATAACTACTCCTGATAACTCTCTTTTTTTAGAGTATATATATGAAACTGTAAAAACAAAAGATCCACCTATTAAAAAGTTAGCAAATTCTCCTACTCCACCTGTAGTTGACATACCTGTTACAAATTGAAGTAAATTTTTAAGAAGTGCTATAGTAACACCTGCCATAGGCCCTAGTGCTACACCTCCTAATAATGCTGTTAAATCTGATATATCTATTTTTAGAAAATCTGGAAATAACATTGGTAATGGAATTGATATAAACATAAGTATATATCCAATTGCTGAAAGTATTGATATCTTTACAAGTTTTGATGTTGATAAAAATTTAGTTTTTTTCATAGTTTGTTGCATTTTGTACTCCTCCTAATTTTAATTCATTAGGGAAAAATAAAAGCTCGAAGAGATCTATCTTCGAGCTTATTTTTTGAGTACAAGTTATATAATATGCATAAAAATACATATAAATGTCTATACAAAAAATTAACTTTTCTTCTCTCATCCAGACTATACTGTCGGCTTTGGAATTTCACCAAATCATGCTACATAAGTAGCTCGCGGGCTGTACCGCCGGTAGGGAATTGCACCCTGCCCCGAAGATCTTTCTTGCTATTTAATTTTCCTTATATCTATATATTAATAAAATAGTTCAGAATTTTCAATAAAAATTTTAATTAAATTAATCTATATATCAGCAAAACATTTTATATAATCAAATTATATACTTTATCTCACTTTAAGTAAAATTTTAATAAAGCATCTATAGCTTAAAATTTATTTTTCATATACAATTTTTCCATCTATTATAGTAACTAATACATTACTTTGTAATTCAAATGGATCATTATCCCATATAACTATATCTGCATCTTTACCAACTTCTATAGACCCAACTCTTTCATCTATACCTAGGGTTTTAGCAGGATTTATAGTTATTGCTTCTAATGCTTTTTCTTTTTTCATTCCATGCTTTACAGCTATCCCTGCACATATAGGTAAGTATTGTACTGGTATTACTGGATGATCGGTCATTAAAGATACTTGTAATCCTTCATTTGAAAGAATCCCTGGAGTATCGAAAGTTAAGTTTCTTAACTCTATTTTAGATCTTTCTGATAAAGATGGCCCAACAATTACTGGATACCCTTCTTCTGCAAGTTCATCAGCTATCAAATGTCCTTCTGTACAGTGATCTAATGTAAGTTTTATATCAAATTCTTTTGCTATTCTTATAGCTGTAAACATATCATCAGCTCTATGTGCATGAACTTTAAAAGGTATCTCGCCTCTTAAAACAGGTAATAAACTTTCCATTTTCATATCATATTCTGGCTTATCATGATCTTCATGTTCCATATATAATTCAATTTGCTCTAAGTACTCTTCAGCTTTCTTTAAATGCTCTCTTAAAAGAGCTGCTATTGCCATTCTTGTTTGTGGCATTTTTTCATCTCTACCATAGCAAGATTTTGGATTTTCTCCAAAAGCTATTTTTGAGGCAACAGGGTTTTTTATAACCATTTTATCTATTCTTTTTCCATATGTTTTTATAGCTATACATTCTCCACCCATTACATTTGCACTTCCAGGTGTTGTGCATACCGATGTAATTCCACCTTCTCTAGCTTCTTTAAATGTATTATCCATAGGATTTATACCATCTATAGGATTAAGATGAGGTGTTATAGGATCTGTTTCTTCATTACCATCAGCACCTTCAAATCCCATACCATCTTCCCATAAACCTAAATGAGTATGTGCATCTATAAATCCAGGAAAAACTAGTTTTCCTTCTGCATCTATTATTTTTGCATCTTGAGGTACTTCTAAATTTTCTCCTATTGCTTTTATTTTTTTATTTTCTACTAAAATATCACCTTTGATAATTCCATTAGTGATTGTATTTATTGTTCCATTTTTTATAAATATCATCTTAATCTCCTCTGCTTTAACTACATTTTCATAGATAAAGCTACTCTCTTTTTATTCATATCAACACCTATAACTTTTACATCAACTATATCTCCTACAGTTACAACTGTCATAGGGTCTTTTACAAATCCTTTACTCATCTCAGATTTGTGCACTAATCCATCATTTTTTATACCTATATCTACAAATGCACCAAAATCAACTACATTTCTTACAGTTCCTTTTAGTATCATACCTTCTGTTATATCTTCTATCTTTAATACATCTGTTCTAAGTATAGGCTTTATTCCTTCTTCTCTAGGGTCTCTTCCTGGCTTTTTAATTTCAGCTATTATATCTTTTAAAGTAACTTCTCCTACTTGAAGTTTACTACTTAGTTCCTTTATACCTATAGCTTCTACTTTAGAATCTATATCTGATATATTTTTATTTTCAACATCAGATAGTGAATATCCAAGCATATCTAACATATTTTTACATATATCATAGCTTTCTGGATGTACACCTGTATTATCTAAAGGATTTTTAGCACCTTCTATTCTCATAAATCCTGCACATTGAGTAAATGCCTGTGGTCCAAGTCTTTTTACTTTCTTAATTTGAGCTCTTGAAGTAAAATCTCCATTTTCTTCTCTATAAGCTACTATGTTTTTAGCTATAGTTTTACTTATACCTGCTATATGCTCTAATAAAGAGTATGACGCTGTATTTAAGTCTACACCAACGCTATTTACGGAATCTTCTACAACTCCGTCTAATACTCCCTCTAATTTCTTTTGGTTTAAATCGTGTTGATATTGACCTACACCTATACTTTTAGGGTCTATTTTTACAAGTTCAGCTAATGGATCTTGTAGTCTTCTTGCTATAGATATGGCTCCTCTTAAAGATACGTTTATGTCTGGGTGTTCTTCATTTGCAAGCTCTGATGCAGAGTAAACTGATGCACCAGCCTCACTAACTATTATGTATTGAACTTCTCTATCTATTTCTTTTATCATATCTGATACAAACTTTTCTGATTCTCTTGAAGCTGTACCATTTCCTATAGCGATTATATCTATATTGTATTTTTCAATTAATGCTTTTAATTCTTTTTTTGATTCTTCTACTTTATTTTGTGGCTCTGTTGGATAAACAGTTGTAGTATCTAATAATTTACCATTTTTATCAACTACAGCTATCTTACATCCTGTTCTAAATGCAGGGTCAAATCCCATAACAACCTTATCTTTTACTGGTGCTTGAAGTAATAAACTTTTTACATTTTTTCCAAATACACTTATCGCTCTTTCTTGTGCATTTTCAGTAAGAGTATTTCTTATTTCTCTTTCAATTGATGGGAAAATTAATCTCTTGTATGAATCTTCTATTGCACTAACTATTACTTCTTTATTTTTTAAATTCTTATCATTTACATATTCATTTATTATATAGTTTATTACTTTTTCATTATTGATTTCTACTTTTACTTTTAAGAAATCTTCCTTTTCTCCTCTGTTTATTGCTAATACTCTATGTGGTGCTATAGTTTTTACTGACTCACTGTAATCATAATACATATCATAAACTGATTTTTCTTCATTTGAATTTTTTGTTACTATTACACCTTCTCTTAATGCAAGCTCTCTTATATATTTTCTTATTTTAGCATCATCAGAAACTATTTCAGCTATTATATCATTAGCTCCTTTAATAGCATCTTCAACTGAATTTACTTCTTTTTCTGGATTTATATACTTAGATGCTTCTTCATCTATATTAGATATATTTTTATTTAATATATCTAATGCTAGTTGTTCTAATCCTCTTTCTTTTGCTATAGTTGCTCTAGTTCTTTTCTTTTGTTTATATGGCGCATATATATCTTCTACTTCTTGAAGAGTATTCGCCTTTTCTATACTTACTTTTATTTCTGATGTAAGCTTTCCTTGTTCTTCAATTATTCTTATTACATCATCTTTTCTATTTTGAAGATTTCTTAAATATATTAATTTATCGTAAAATGCTCTAAGAGTAACGTCACTCATTTCTCCAGTCATTTCTTTTCTATATCTAGCTATAAAAGGAATAGTATTTCCTTCATCTATAAGTTTTATTGTATTATTTATTTGTTCATCTCTAAGATTAAATTCCTTTTTTAGAATATCATTTATATTCATAAAACCCACTCTTCTTTCGTTTAAATTTATACTTTTAAATAAGGCTTGAGAATTAAATTCTCAAGCCCCTATTTTAACTATTTTTAGACTTATTCATTTTTAAATACTCATTTATAAATAAATCTAAGTTTCCATCCATAACACTATCTACATTTCCAATTTCAGCGTTTGTTCTATGATCTTTTACAAGCTTATATGGTTGGAATACATATGATCTTATTTGGCTTCCCCAAGTTATTTGAGAATACTTTCCTTGTATATCCTCAATTTTCTCTTTTTGTTCAAGCTCTTTTAATTCTATAAGTTTAGCCATAAGCATCTTCATAGCAGTATCTTTATTTTTATGTTGAGATCTTTCATTTTGACACTGTACAACTACACCTGTAGGTATATGAGTTATCCTTACAGCTGAGTCTGTAGTATTTACATGCTGACCTCCTGCTCCAGATGCTCTATAGGTATCTATTTTTAAATCTGCTGGATTTATATCAATATTTATACTATCATCTAATTCTGGTATAACATCTATAGATGCAAAAGATGTATGTCTTTTTCCAGAAGGGTCAAAAGGAGATATCCTAACAATACGATGAACTCCTTTTTCACTTTTTAAGTATCCATAAGCATTAAGCCCTTCTATATGAAGTGTTGCACTTTTAATTCCTGCTTCTGGATCTGATAGTAAATCCAATGTTTTAACTTTATATCCTTTAGCTTCTGCCCATCTTATATACATTCTAAGTAACATTTGAGCCCAATCTTGAGCATCAAGTCCACCTGTTCCTGCATTTATAGATAGTATCGCATTATTCTTGTCATAATCTCCACTTAAAAGAGTTTTTATTCTAACCCTATCAATTTCTTTTTCAAGATTTGATATAGATTTTTCTATTTCTTTTTCTATTGAATCATCACTTTCTTCTAAGCCTATTTCAATTAATACTTCTATCTCTTCTAAAGATTCTTTTAATTGATTGTACTCTTCTACAGTTTCTTTTAAACCTTTGTTTTCTTGTAGCACTTTTTGAGCTAACTCATTATCATTCCAGAAATCTTGATGATTCATTTTCTCTTCATTTTCTTGTATCTTAATTAATAATGAAGCAATGTCAAAGAGAATCCCTCAATTCTTCTATATTTGAAGTCATACACTCCATACTACTTCTATACTCTTGTATATTTAACATTTTGGTCCTCCAAAATTATCTTCCACAACATTTTTTATACTTTTTACCACTTCCACATGGACAGTCATCATTTCTTCCTGTAGTATCTTCTTTTCTAACTGTTTTACTGTTAGCATCTTCATCTACATTAGATGATAAATGGTCAACATCTATAACTTGCTTTCTTTCAACTGGTTCTTCTATAGTTATATTGAATAAGTATTTTATAGTGTCTTCTTTTATATGAGCATTCATTTCATTGAACATATTAAATCCTTCATCAGTATATGCTATTACAGGATCTTGTTGACCTATTGCACGAAGACCTATACCTTGACGTAATTGATCCATAGCATCTATATGATCTATCCAATGGCTATCAACTGCTTGAAGAAGTACAACTCTTTCCACTTCTCTCATTCTATCTGATCCTATTCTTTCTTCTTTTCCATTGTATATCTTCATAGCTATTTCAAATACTTTTTCTATAACTTGTTCTGTTTTAAGATTTTCTATATCAGAAACTTCTATGCTTCCTCTTGGCATGAATAAATTATACATATACTCTACAAATCTTTCTGCATCAAATCCATCTTGAGAGTATGACATAACACCTTCTTCTATTAAAGAATGAATCATATTTTCTATTTGCTCTTGTAAGTTTTCACCTTCAAGAACACGTCTTCTTTCAGCATATATTATTTCTCTTTGTTTATTCATAACATCATCATATTGAAGTACGTGCTTTCTTATTCCAAAGTTTCTACCTTCTACTTTCTTTTGAGCGCCTTCTATAGATTTAGTTAACATTTTATGTTCTATAGGCATATCTTCTTCAAGACCTATTTTTTCTACTACACTAGATATTCTTTCACTTCCAAATAATCTCATAAGATCATCTTCTAAAGATATATAGAATCTTGAGCTACCTGGGTCTCCTTGACGACCAGCACGTCCTCTTAACTGATTATCTATTCTTCTAGATTCATGTCTTTCTGTACCTATTATAGCAAGCCCTCCAGCTTTCATAACTTCTTCTTGCTCAGCTTTTGTTTCTTCTTTATATTTTTTATATAATTCTTCGTATTTTTCTCTAGCTGCAAATAACTCTTCGTTACCTTCTCTATCTATACCTTCTAAAGAAGCATCTACTTTATTTATTACACTTTCATCATATCCTAACTTCTTCATTTCTTTTTTAGTTAAGAATGTTGGGTTACCTCCTAGTACTATATCTGTACCACGACCTGCCATATTAGTTGCTATAGTTACAGCACCTAATCTACCAGCTTGAGCTATTATTTCAGCTTCTTTATCATGGTATTTAGCATTTAATACTTCATGCTTTACTCCCCTTCTCTTTAATAATTGAGATATTAATTCAGAGTTTTCTATTGATACAGTACCTACAAGTATAGGTTGCTTATTTTTATGTCTTTCTATTATATCGTCAACAACTGCATTAAATTTACCAACTACATTTTTATAAACTGCATCTGATAAATCTTTTCTTTGTACTGGCTTATTTGTAGGAATTTGAACTACATCCATTTTGTATATAGCTTTAAATTCTTCTTCTTCAGTTTTAGCAGTACCTGTCATTCCTGCAAGTTTATTGTACATTCTGAAATAGTTTTGGAATGTTACAGTAGCTAAAGTTTTAGACTCTCTTTGTATTCTTAATCCTTCTTTAGCTTCTATAGCTTGATGTAATCCTTCTGAATATCTTCTACCAAACATAAGTCTTCCTGTAAATTCATCAACTATTATTATTTCTCCATCTTTTACTACATAATCAACATCTTTTTTCATATTTGTATGAGCTTTTAATGCCTGATTTATGTGGTGATATAATTCCATATGAGCTATATCTGTTATATTTTCAACATTAAAGTAAACTTCTGCTTTTTGTATACCTGACTCAGTTAACGCAACTGATTTTTGCTTTTCATCAATTTCATAATCATCTGGCTTTAATGTTAATATAAATGTATTAGCATCTGAATATAAATGAGTAGATTTATCTCCAGGTCCAGATATTATAAGTGGTGTTCTTGCTTCATCAACAAGTATTGAGTCAACCTCATCCACTATAGCATAGTTTAATTCTCTTTGAACCATTTGCTCTTTATGAATTACCATATTATCTTTTAAGTAGTCAAATCCATATTCGTTATTTGTTCCGTAAGTTATATCACATTGATATTGTGCACGTCTTGTTTGTGGATCTTGTCCATGAACTATTACCCCAACAGTCATTCCTAAGAACTCATATACTTTTCCCATTTGCTCTTTGTCACGCTTTGCTAAGTAATCATTTACTGTAACAACATGTACACCCTTACCTGTAAGAGCATTTAAGTAAACTGGAGCTGTTCCAACTAAAGTTTTACCTTCTCCTGTTTTCATCTCAGCTATTCTACCTTGATGAAGAACTATTCCACCTATAAGTTGAACTCTATAGTGTCTCATTCCTAATACTCTTTTAGAGGCTTCTCTTACAACGGCAAAAGCTTCTGGTAGTATATCATCTAATGTTTCTCCATTTGCCAATCTCTCTTTAAATACATTTGTCATGTCTTTAAGCTCTTTATCTGACATAGATTCAAATTTTGGCTCTAATGAATCTATGCTATCAACTATCTTGTTGAATTTTTTTAGCTCTTTTTTATCTGCCATATTAAATAAATTATCTAAAAAACCCATGTTTAAAATCTCTCCTCGTACATTTATATAATATCTATATATTTTACCATAAAAATACTCTATGTAATATTATTTGCTCAAAAAAAGCTATCGACAATTAAATTTATCAATAGCTCTTATAATTATTTATACTATATTATTCAGATTCTATTAATCCATATCCACCATTTTTACGTCTATATACTATAGATATACCATTTGACTCAGAATTCCTAAACATATAAAAATCATGTTCTGATAAATCCATTTGTAAAACAGCTTCTTCCGGACTCATTGGTTTTACACCAAATTTCTTAGTTCTTTTTATTACTATATCTAAATTATCTTCATTTGAAGAATAATCATTTTCTTCTATATCCTCTATCGCATCAAATCTTATACTTTCATTTGATTGATGTCTATCTTGTAGTCTCTTTTTATATTTTCTTAACTGCTTATTTAATTTGTCATATACAACATCTATAGCTGCATATAAATTTTCCTCTATATCTTCTGCTCTTATTATCGGACCACTTATAGGTATTATTGTAACTTCTACTTTTTGTCTTGCTTTTTTAGCACTCACTGTAACCTTTACATCTGTTGCTGGATGAAGGTAGAAATCCAATCTTCCTAATTTCTCTTCTATGGCATTTTTTATTCCATCTGTTAAATCCATTTGTTTTCCAGATATTATTATATTCATAAGAACATCTCCCTTCAGTTATACCAGTATAAATATTTATACTTTATTTTTATATTCTATATATCTGTTATAAAACCCTTTATTTTATTGTTAGCTTTTATAATTTAATATATTCAACTAAATAAAGATTTATTTAATTTAATAATAACTGTTAACAATGTGGATTATTATCCACTAATATACCTGTTGATAATGTGGATAAAATTGTTAATAAGTCTTGCTTTTGTGTATTTCTAGCTATTTTTAACATTATATATATCCACAAATTTCAACTTAAGTTGTTACTAATTTGTGTATTTATGTCAAATTTTATAATATATAATCAAATTTTTTGTAAAAAAAAGCACCTAAAAAGGTACTTTTGAATATTTAGCTGACCTGGTTTTTGACCCCACACTCGCCTACTGGAGGGTTCGCTTGGGTTTGCCGCACTACTAGCTCTCTCGATTTTATACCGGTAGGTCTTACTTCTAAGCCGCACCATGATCATCAACCCCATTTTTAGTGTTGACTTACGTGGATCCCTTTGCCTGCGACTGGCTTGGACTTTCAACCACAGACCTAAATATTACTAACTTATTTTAATATTTTAAATGAATTATGTCAATAGAAAATTATGCCTTAACATAAAATGTATCTGTTCTAGTTAAGAAAGTAGATACAAAAACTTTATTTACTCCATTTATTTTTAAAATTTTTGATATTTCATTAACCGTTGAGCCTGTCGTAAATATATCATCTACAAGCAATACATTTTTATTTTTTAAATCAATTATATTCTCTTTTATCACAAATGCATTTTTTAATTCATTAATTCGCTCTTCTTTACCTAATTTATATAATCTTTTTGTATTATATTTTCTTGATATATTATCTACAGTAGGTATATCTACTATCTTACTTAAATCCATAGCTATCTTTTCAGCTTGATTAAACCCTCTTTGTCTTAATCTTTTTTTATGTAATGGAACAAATAATATATAATCAAATTTAATATTTTCTAAATCTAATTTCTCTTTCATTATAGTTGCAATATATTTACTCAAATAAGTCTTATTATTATATTTTAGTCCAAAAACTATTTTTTTACTAATTTCTGTATATTCTACACAAGATATTACTTTATCAAAGTAAAAACTCTTATTTAAACAATAACTACAACCATCTATACTTTGTTCTTCTAAAGAATAATTAATTATAGGCTTACCACATTTAATACATCCGTCTAATATAAAATTTATATTACTAAAACAATCCTTGCACATAGAGTATGTAGTATTTTTGCTTATGGAACAATCACATAATATACAACTTATATTTTCAGGGTATAAAAAATCTAAAAATACATTAATTAAATTAGTAATCAAATTCAAAAAAATATTTTGTATCATATTTATTTTATCAATAATCCTTCTTCCCTAAATTTATTTAATTTATACGATAAATTGGAATATCTATCATTAGTTCTATTATTTTTTATCATATATTCTAAATATTTTACATCCCCAACTAGTACAACTAACTTTTTAGCTCTTGTTACAGCTGTGTATAATAAATTTCTACTAAGTAACATTGGTGGAGCCCATGTTATAGGTATAACTACTACTGGAAACTCACTTCCTTGACTTTTATGTATAGTTGTACAAAAGCTATGGTCTAGTTCATCTAATTCATCATATCCATAGGATACGATTTTTACTTGATCGAATAAGACATATATTTTTTTATTCTCTTTATCAATATGATAAATATATCCTATATCCCCGTTGTATATACCTTCACCACTCTCACTTTTATCTTCATTTTCCCATTTTTTAGTATAGTTATTTTTTATTTGCATAACTTTATCGCCAACTCTAAATATACGCTTTTGAAAACTTTCTTCTACTTTAAACTTATGTGGTGGATTTAGATATTTTTGTAATTCATTATTTAAGTTTATTACTCCTAAATCACCTTTTCTCATAGACGAAAGTATTTGTATATCTTTTAGTTTATCTAATTTATAAAACTTTGGAAGCCTCTCACTTACTAACCCTACAATTTCCTCTATAACTTCTTCATTAGTTCCTTTTCTTAAAAAGAAAAAATCTTTACCTTTACTATTTAAAAATAATGGCTCTCCTTTATTTATTTTATGAGCATTCACTACTATCATACTTTCTCTAGCTTGTCTAAATATTTCATTTAATCTAACTACATTTATTACATTTGAATCAATCATATCCTTTAAAACATTTCCTGCACCTACTGATGGTAACTGGTCGCTATCTCCAACTAATATAAGTCTTGTTCCTGGCTTTATCGCTCTAAGTAAACTATACATAAGTAAAACATCTACCATAGATACTTCATCTATAATTATTACATCTGCAGTTATAGGGTCTTCCTCATTTTTCATAAATTGAAGCTCTTCACTATCTGTTGCATATCCCATTTCTAGTAGTCTATGTATAGTTTTTGCTTCTCTTCCTGATGTTTCACTCATTCTCTTAGCAGCTCTTCCCGTTGGTGCCGCTAATATAACTTCTTTTTTATTATTTTCGAATATTTTTATTATTGTGTTTATAGTTGTAGTTTTACCAGTTCCTGGTCCACCTGTAATTATAACTACTCCATTTTCTATAGCTTCTTTTACCGCCAATGATTGATTTTTAGCCAGTTTTATACTATTTTCTTCTTCTACATACTTAATTTCTTCATCTATATCTATATTTAAGTTTTCAAATTCAAACTGTGATAACTTTATTATTTGTTTGCAAACTCCATTTTCTGATAAATAATATGGTATTAAATAAATTAATTGTTCTCCATTAACATTTTCTATATGAACTTTTTGATCATATGCTAATGAAATTATACATTCTTCTATTATTGTAGATTTTACTTCTAGTAACTTTGATGCTTCTTGTAAAAGAATATGCTTTGGTAGATAGGTGTGCCCATTTCCTAACGATTGATTTAGTGTGTACAAAATTCCTTGTGATACTCTATCTTTAGAGTCTTTTTCAATACCTATTTTATTAGCAATATTATCTGCTATTTTAAATCCAATTCCCCTTATATCTTCTGCTAATTTATATGGATTTTCATTTATTATTTTAATTGCTTTATTTTTATATTTTTTATATATTCTCATACAGTAATTTGGAGTAATTCCATATGGAGATAGTTCAATTATTATATTTCTAAGTTCTCTATTTTCCTCATAGCTTTTTACTATTTGGTCTATTTTTTTACTTCCAATACCTTCTACTTCCTTTAATCTTTCGGGAGCATTTTGTATTACATTTAAAGTATCAACTCCAAATTTATCTACTATCCGTTTTGCCATTTTCTCTCCGATACCATGTATCATTCCCGATGATAAATATACATATATTCCTTCTAAGGAAGATGGAGTTATAGGCATAAATTTTTCTACTTCAAATTGTGTTCCATATGTCTTATGATTTACCCATTTTCCTTCTACTTCAATACTTTCTCCTACAGATAAAGTAGGCATACATCCTACTATAACAATCTCATTATCTGAATTAGCTAAGTGAGCTATAGTATATCCGTTATCTTCATTTTTAAATACTATATCACTTATCATTCCTTCTATTCTTTCCATATTTATTCTCCTACAATAATTACTATTTCTATACTTGTCTTAAGTTGTAATTATTATACCTTATTATAATAAATAAAATCACCCCTTAAAGTAAATTTACTCTAAGGGGTGTATAAATTAGGATTTATTTAAATTATTCTCCTAATGCTTCTTTTCTTAATATTTCTGCCTTATCTGTTCTTTCCCATGGTAAGTCTAAATCATTTCTTCCAAAGTGTCCATACGCAGCAACTTGCTTGTATATTGGCTTTCTTAAATCTAGATCTCTTATTATTGCACCTGGTCTTAAGTCAAAGTTCTTATTAACTAATTCAACTAATTTCTCTTCAGAAACTTTTCCTGTTCCAAAAGTATCTATAAATACTGATAATGGTCTAGCAACACCGATTGCATAAGCTAATTCTATCTCACACTTATCTGCAAGTCCTGCAGCAACTATATTTTTAGCTACATATCTTGCAGCATAAGCAGCTGATCTATCAACCTTTGTAGGGTCTTTTCCTGAGAATGCTCCACCACCATGTCTAGAGTATCCTCCATAAGTATCTATTATTATTTTTCTACCTGTAAGACCTGTATCTCCTTGAGGACCTCCTATAACGAATCTTCCTGTTGGATTTATATATATTATAGTCTCTTCATCAAGTAATTCTGCAGGTATAACAGCTTTTATTACATGCTCTATTAAATCTCTTCTTATTGTTTCATTATCAACTTCTTCTCCATGTTGAGTTGATATAAGTATAGTATGAACTCTAACTACTTTATTTCCATCATATTCAACTGTAACTTGAGTTTTACCATCTGGTCTTAAGTATTCTAAAGTTCCATTTTTTCTAACTTCAGTTAATCTTCTAGCTAATTTATGAGCTAATGATATTGGAAGGGGCATTAATTCTTCTGTTTCATTACAAGCAAAACCGAACATTATACCTTGGTCCCCAGCTCCTATTTTTTCTATTTCATCTTCAGTTACTTCACCTTTTTTATTTTCTAAAGCTTCATCCACACCCATTGCTATATCTCCTGATTGCTCATCTATAGAAGTTATAACAGCACAAGTGTCACAGTCAAATCCATACTTAGCTCTATCGTATCCGATTTCTTTTACTGTTTTTCTTACTAACTTTGGTATATCAACATAAGTATTAGTACTTATTTCTCCTGCTACTAATACTAATCCTGTTGTTACTGTTGTCTCACAAGCAACTCTAGCATGTGGGTCATTTTCTAATAATGCATCTAATATTGAGTCAGATATTTGGTCACATATCTTATCTGGATGCCCTTCTGTTACTGATTCTGATGTAAATAAATGTCTTGCCATAATCCATCCTCCTAAAATTTTTCACATATATTTATTATCACAAGGTGGTTAGTTTCATACGTATCTTGAAAATAAAAAAACCTCTTCTTAGTAAGAAGAGGTTAATTTTCGTATATAAATACATTAATTAACTAACCTCATCTTTCAAGATATAAAATCTTGTAGGATTTAGCACCGTTTCCCTAATGGGTGGTTGCTGGGCTTCATAGGGCCTGTCCCTCCGCCTCTCTTGATAAGGTAATCAAGAAATATTTATTTTTTATGTTAATATAATAAATTTTACTACCTTTTTATTCTAATGTCAATATATTATATAATAATTTATTTTTTAGTTTTATATATTTTAGTTTTATACTATAAAACTAGTTAATTCTTAATCTATTGCAAATTGATTATATATAAATTTAACTCTCAAATTTACTTTATTAAACCTTAAAGATAGGTATTTTTTATATAAATTTTTCATATATTTTTTTGGAAAGGGGGTTCCTATGTATTTAGCCAAAATAAATTATAAAAAAGAAAATGTAGTACAGGTGTTAAGCTCAATTATTAAAGATGTAATTGATGAAAATACAGTTATAGTTTGTATAGGAACAGATAGAGCTATAGGTGATGCACTTGGACCTTTAGTTGGAACAATGTTAAAAAACAGCGACTTCAAATACCCTGTCTACGGTACATTAGATAACCCTATCCATGCTTTAAATATATATGAATCTATTGAACATATAAAAAAATCCCATCCTAAAGGTAACTTTCTAGCTATAGATGCGTGTTTAGGTTCAAAAACCAGTATAGGCAATATACAAATAAGAGAAGGCCCTATCTTGCCCGGAAAAGGAGTAGGTAAAAAATTACCTCAAATAGGACACTATTCAATAGTAGGTATAGTAGATAAAATAGATGAAAATAATAGATTTTCATTTAATAGTATCAGACTTAGTTTCATTCTAGAATTAGCCGAGATTATTTCTTTATCACTTTTACTTTCAACGTAACTTAAATACAAAAATAAAAAATCCTACTTTAAATAGTTTATTCCATTTAGAGCAGGATTTTTTATTTATATTTTATTTTTTATTAAATGTTCCACCCGATTTTAATAAATCTATTGAACTAAGTGCCTTTCCTGTTCCCGCAGCTACACAAGATAATGGCTCATTTGCAACTATTACCTTTATACCTGTTCTTTCCTCTATTCTTTTATCTAATCCGTATAATAATGATCCTCCACCTGTCATAATTATACCTCTATCACTTATATCTGCCGCTAATTCTGGAGGTGTTTTTTCTAGTACTACATGTGCCGTAACCACTATCTGCTCAACGCACTCATCCAAAGCTTCTAACATTTCTGAAGAAGATACTTCTATGGCATAAGGTAATCCAGTAATTAAGTTTCTACCTGTTACTCTCATAGTTTTCTCTTCTTCTCTTTTATATGCACAACCTATTTCTATTTTTATTTTTTCTGCAGTTCTTTCTCCTATTAGAAGGTTATGTTGTTTCTTCATATACCTTACTATTGCCTCATCAAATTTATCTCCACCTATTTTTATAGACTCACTTACTACAGCTCCACCTAGAGATATTACAGCTACATCTGCTGTTCCTCCTCCTATATCTATAACCATATTTCCATGAGGTTGAGATATATCTATTCCTGCCCCTATTGCAGCCGCTATAGGCTCTTCTATTATATATACCTCTCTTGCACCAGCCTGTCTTGTTGCTTCTTCTACAGCTCTTTTTTCAACTTCTGTAACTCCAGTAGGCACACATACCATTATTCTAGGCATAAAGAATCTACCAAATCCTTTTTTATCTACGACTTTATTTATAAAATACTTTAACATTTTTTCAGTTACATCATAATCTGATATAACACCATCTCTTAAAGGTCTTATTGCAACTATATTCCCTGGCGTTCTTCCTATCATTCTCCTAGCTTCTTCACCTACTGCTAATACAGAATTATATTTCTTATCTATTGCTACAACAGAGGGTTCTTCTAGAACAATTCCTTTTCCACTAACATATACAAGTACATTTGCCGTACCTAAATCTATACCTATATCTGCTCTAGACATTTCTTCAACTCCTTTTTTATTTTTAACTCCTATTATACAAAATATACAAAAACTTTATTTAAGTCAAGAAAAAGATGTAGGTATCACCCTACATCTTTTTTCGTTTCTTTTTCATATTTAAGTTTTGTTGCCATTCCACCTCTGATGTGTCTCTCAGATTTATTTTTTTCTAAAACCATTTTAACCTCTTTTGCAAGGGTTGGGTTTATTTCCTCTAATCGTTCAGTAACATCCTTGTGAATAGTACTTTTACTCACACCAAATGTCTTAGCGGTTTGTCTTACTGTAGTATTCTTTTCTAGTATATATTTTGCTACAACGATTGCTCGCTCCTCTATATGAGACCTCACTACATTCCCTCCTCACATACTAACCTTAATGATATATATGTGAGTTAAGCAAAAAATATAACAGACTCAATCATTTTTGATTAAAGTCTGTTATATTTTTTAGTAACGTATATTTGTTGACAATATAAGCTAAGTTATTTTTATTTAAGAAGCGTCATAGGATCTATAGATTCTTCACCTTTAAAAGCTTCTACATGTACATGTGTTCCATCTTCACTTTCAACTGAAGTAGTATTTCCAACTGTACCTAATACTTGACCTTCTGTAACTTCCTGTCCTTTTTTAACATTAGTTTTTTCATCTAAGTTTGAGTATACAACTACTACGTTATTAGCACCTTCTACTCTTACTGATATTCCATGTTTGTCATCTTTAAATACATTAACTACTTTTCCATCTAATAGAGATTTTACTTCATAACCTTTATCTGCACTTATATCTAAACCTTTATGTATTTCCCATAAATCTAATGTTTTTGAATAACTTGGTTCTTTTTCAGAGTATTCTCTAACAACTTTAGTCCCTAAGAAACTTAACTTTGAACTTTTATTTTCTTGTTTTTCTTTGGCTTTTTCTAAGTTTTCCTTTGACCCAGTTGAAGTAGGTATAGAGTCGTCTTTTTCTGCTTCTTTTTCTATTAAATGTACTTCATCTTCGTCTCTTTTGCTATTTTCGTTAGTCTTATTTACAAATAAATCATTTGATGTTAACTCATCTACATTATTTTTTGTAAACCAAACCCCACCAATAGCTACTAAACATATACATACAAATAAAGCCAAGTAAAAACCATCTTTTTCTAATAGTTTTTTCTTCATACAGCACCTCCAAATATATTGTGTATCTGTATTGTTGGCCTTATTTTCTAATTTTATACAATTTAATCACTTTTTTACATTTATTTTTAATGCTTTAATATAAATCCTTTATTGTTGTATCTTTATAGTAATGAGATAGTATTTCATAGTATTTATACCCCTCTTCTGCCATTCCATTAGCCCCCCATTGGCTCATTCCTACTCCATGTCCGTATCCCTTTACTACAAAGTCTAGAGAGTTAGTGTCGAATTTTATTTCAAAGTTTGCTGAATTTAAATTTAATATATTTCTTATATCTCTACCTGTAAGCTCTTTATTCCCTAATTTTATTTTTGCAACGGATCCTCCATTACTTCTACTTAATATTTTAACTTGAGAGCTAAGATCATTTTGATTTATATTTATACCACTATATGTATTTTGTAATTTACTTACAAAATCTTTATTACTTATTTTTAATGTAGATGCGTACTTCGGTGCATATTTATCATATGGACTATCTACTGATTTCAGATATGGATACTCTGTTGAAAATACCTCTTCACTATTTTCAGTTTTTCCTGATGATGTTGAAAAATATAATGGCACTATAGGTTCTCCATTATAAGTTATGATCTGTCCTTTTGTATCATTTACTGCTTGTTTTATTTTAGGATAAGAGCTCTTTATCCATTCTTCACCTTTGGATTCTTTTAACTCTTCATAGCTTTTATATTCTTGGCAATGAGTATAATCAGTACATACAGCTGAACCTTTGTGCTTAGATGTTTCATTTTCTTGTTTATGAATAGTATAAGTTCTAGCTGCAACAGCTTGTGCCTTTAATGCTTCTATATTAAAATCTGAAGGCATTTCTCCTGAAAGTACCCCATATAAATACTCTTCTATATCCATTTGTTGTGTTTTTCCTGTTTTATGGTTGTATATATTAATTTTAGGTGAATCTTTATCTACCGTTTCGTAATTTATATATTTTGAGGATGATTTTTTTTCTATTAGTTGTTCTTGTTTTTGAGGAGTATTGGTTTCTATATCATCATAAGAGACTACACTTAAAAATATTGGTAATGTAACTGAGCATACTATTACTCCTGCTAAAATTCTTAAAGGGTTATTCATATACTTTTCCTCCTTAGATTACTTATCTTTAAAGTATATGAATAACCCTTTATATTATATTACTATAAAATTTTATTTATTAATCTTCTATTATTTGTATGTTTCCACCTAATGCAGTTATCTTCTTATCTATATCTACATATCCTCTTTGTATGTGGTATATTTCACCTATTTGAGTTTCCCCTTCAGCTATAAGACCACATAATATAAGTGCAGCACCTGCTCTTAAATCTGTAGCATTTACTTTAGCACCGTATAGTTGATTAACACCCTTAACAATTGCACTTCTACCTTCTATTTTTATATCTGCACCCATTCTATTGAACTCTGCAACGTGCATAAATCTATTTTCAAATACAGTTTCTATTACAGTTCCACTTCCATTTGCAACAGTAAGCATAGCCATAAATTGAGCTTGAACATCTGTTGGGAATCCTGGATGTGGTAAAGTTTTTATATCTATAGGTTTTAAAACTTCTGGACCTATTACTCTAACTGCATTTTCCATTTCGATTATTTCACAACCTGCTTCTATTAATTTAGCTGTTACAGGCTTTAAATGATCCATTATTACGTTTTCTATAGTTATATCACCTTTAGTCATAGCTGCTGCAACCATATATGTTGCCGCTTCTATTCTATCAGGAATTACATTATGCTCTGTTCCTATTAATTCTTTTACACCTTTTATTTTTATCGTGTTTGTTCCAGCACCCTTTACATTAGCACCCATTTCATTTAAGAAGTTTGCTAAATCTACTATTTCTGGTTCCTCTGCTGCGTTTTCTATTATAGTCGTTCCCTCTGCAAGTGCTGCTGCCATCATTATATTTTCAGTTGCACCAACTGATGGGAAGTCTAAGTATAATTTATTACCTACTAATTTTTCAGTTGTAGCTTCTACAAATCCATGATCCATATCAACTTTAGCACCTAAGTGCTTAAATCCTTTTAGATGTAAATCTATTGGTCTAGTTCCTATAGCACATCCACCTGGCATAGATATCTTTGTATGATTAAATCTTGCAAGTAATGGTCCCATTACTAAGAAAGATGCTCTCATCTTTCTTACAAGCTCATATGGAGCTTCGCATGTTGTTATATTAGTAGCATCTACAGTTAAAGTATTATTATTATACTCTACCTCTGCTCCTAAATGTCTTAATAAATCAGATATAACATGTACATCTTTTAAATTTGGAACTCCATTTAATGTAGACTTTCCCTTTGCTAATAATGTTGCTGCTATTATAGGTAATACTGCATTTTTTGCTCCATCTATTTTAACGCTTCCTTTAAGCGGATTACTCTTTTTAACTAATATCTTAGGCATATTTTTATTCTCTCCTCATTATCAATAATCTAGTTTTATAATCGATCAATAATCTAGTTTTATAATCGGTGTAGCTATGTATATTAATGTTTTATCATCATCCTCGCTATACCTAATTCCTATATTTAAATTTATCTTATTTCCTAAATACTCTAAATAATTTTCATCAAATAGTTCACTATATGCTGTAATAGATACCATGTTCTCGCTTTCGACTCTATCTATTTCTTCAGCACTCATATTATATAATATTTCTTGGAAAATATCATCATATTTGCTAAATTGTAATTTTTTAGAAAACTCTCCCGATATACATGTACTTATATCAACGATATTTGAATATTTATATAGTGATTTCTCAAGAATTGTATAAATATCCACTATATTTTTATATACCTTATTGTCCAATATGTCAACAATTATATATGATTCATTACTATTTTTTTTAATCCCAATTATAGAAATGCTTTTATTAGAATTATTTGATTGAATATATATCTGTTTTTCTTTTTCACCCCATTTTTCTTCCCACTTTATATCACTTTCTTCTAAACCCAAGTCATTAATTATATCTATGCATATATCTTTTATTTCATTCTTAGTTATATCATAATTTATTAATCCATTAGCTTTTATATTATAAAATTTAAAATCTGCTTGTGTATTATTAAATGTTTCCAAAAATTTATCATATCCACTATTATCAGTGTCCCCATATGAAATAAATATGCCTATTAACATTAGTATAAAAAAACTAGCTATAACTTTAACTATTTTCATTTAAAAATCCCCCTTAAAATTATCATTTCATACTTAAATTATTGACAACTTTAAGGAGGATATACTTTTATAAATTATTTTTATATCTATTCAACTGTTACTGATTTAGCTAAATTTCTTGGTTTATCTACATCACAACCTCTTTCAACTGCAACATAGTAAGATAATAATTGAAGTGGTAAAACTGTTAATATACTAGATACTATATCATCTACGTTTGGTATATATATTACCTTATCAGCAGCTTTTTCAACTTCTGTATTCTTTTCTTGAGCTATAGCTATTACATACGCTCCTCTAGCTCTAACTTCTTCCATGTTAGATACCATTTTTTCGAATAACTCTTCTTGAGTTGCTATCGCTATTACTGGAGTTCCTTTTTCTATTAATGCTATTGTACCGTGCTTTAATTCACCAGCAGCAAAAGCTTCTGCATGTATATAAGATATTTCTTTTATCTTTAATGCACCTTCCATAGCTAAGTTGTAATCTAATCCTCTACCTAAGTAGAAAGCACTATTTGCATCTTTTAATGTTTTTGCAACATCATTTTTTATATATTCTTCTTGCTCTAAAGCTTTCGATACCTTTTCTGGCATTTCTTTTAACTTATCTATCATTTCATTGTAGAATTCTCTTGTTATAGTACCTTTCTTTATAGCAAAATCTAATGCTATCATATAGAATGATACTAATTGAGTTGTATAAGCTTTAGTAGATGCAACAGATATTTCTGGACCTGCCCAAGTATAGAATACATCATCTGATTCTCTAGCTATAGAAGATCCTACAACATTAGTTACTGATAATATTCTAGCTCCTCTTTCCTTAGCATATCTTAAAGATGCTAAAGTATCTGCTGTTTCACCTGATTGACTTACTAATATTAATAAAGTATTTTCGTCAACAAATGGATCTCTGTATCTAAATTCAGATGCTATATCTGTTATTACCGGTATTTTTGCAAACTTTTCTATAGCAAATTTACCAACAAGACCTGCATGATATGCAGTACCACATGCAACTATATAAACTTTATTTATTTTATCTAAGTCTTCCTTAGTCATTTTTATATCATCTAATTGGATTTCTCCATTATCATTTAATCTTCTTATTAATGTTTCCTTAACACCGTTTGGTTGCTCGTATATTTCTTTTAACATGAAGTGCTCATACCCACCTTTAGATGCAGCTTCTACGTCCCATGTTATTTCTGTAACTTCTTTTTCAACAACGTTTCTATTCTCATCTAATATAGTTAACTTATCTCCAACTATATGAACAAATTCACCATTTTCTAAGAAGTATACATTTCTTGTATATTTTAATATAGCAGGTATATCTGATGCTATAAAGTTTTCACCTTCTCCAAGACCTACAACTAATGGACTATCTTTTCTAACTGCAACTAATTCATTGTTGTTATCCTTGCATATAACACCTAAAGCATATGCTCCTCTTAATCTTTCAGTTGCTTTATAAACAGCATCTAATAAGTTTCCTTCATAGTATTTATCTACTAAATGAGCTACAACTTCTGTATCTGTTTGAGATAAGAATACAACACCTTCAGCTTGTAATTCTTCTTTTAATTCCATGTAGTTTTCTATTATACCATTGTGTACAACAGCTATTGTTCTATCCATGTTAAAATGAGGATGAGAGTTTACATCAGATGGTTCTCCGTGAGTTGCCCATCTAGTATGTCCTATTCCTAATCCACCTAATATTGGAGATTTTTCTAAATCTTCAGCAAGTATTGCTAATCTTCCTTTAAACTTTCTTATTTCTAATTCATTTCCAGTATTAACTGCAACTCCTGCAGAATCATATCCTCTGTACTCTAATTTAGAAAGTCCTTCTACTAAAACTTCTGTTGCTTGTCTGTGTCCTAAATATCCAACTATTCCACACATATTAAATTCCTCCTAAAAATATTATTATTTATATTTTTAGAGTTAGGTCATATATTATTCACTTAAGCTTCCCTTTGTGTATAGAATTACTCCTATATTTTAAGAAAGTTCTTTCGATGGTGAACTCACCGCAGAGCATCCGCCGACAATTCGATAAACTCTGACCTCGTCAACTTAGTTTTTATAATATCAATTCGTTGTCGCTAGTAACTAAGTTCTGGCGCTTATTGATGAGCACAAATTTTATTTTTGTGCTCACCTTAAAAATTATGATAATTTTTCTTGTATAAGATTAGCTAAGTTTGTTGCTAATTCTTTTATTTGACCTTCCTCTTTACCTTCTAACATAACTCTTACTAATGGTTCTGTTCCTGATGGTCTAATTAAGACTCTTCCACATCCATCTAGTAATTTTTCTATTCTTTCTATCTCATATTTTATCTCTGGATATTCCATATATCTATTCTTGTTTTCATTTTTTATTCTAGCATTAACTAATACTTGTGGGTATTGAGTCATTACAGCTGCAAGTTCTGATAAATTTTTGCCTTCTTCTAGTACTATTTGAGCTAATACTAAAGAGCTTAAAACTCCATCTCCAGTTGTATTATAGTCTAAGAATATCATATGCCCTGATTGCTCTCCACCAAGGTTATATCCACTGTTTTTCATTTCTTCTAATACATATCTATCTCCTACAGCAGTAGTAGCTAGATTTATACCATGCTCTTTTGCCGCTATAGTAAGTCCTATATTACTCATAACAGTAACTACTAAAGTATCTTGTGCTAATTTACCTTTATTTTTTAAATGTATAGCACTTAATACCATTATATGATCTCCATCTACAATGTTTCCATTTTCATCAACAGCAATTAATCTATCTGCATCTCCATCATATGCAAGACCTAAGTTAGCTTTATGCTTAACAACATCCTCTTGTAATTTTTCTGGATGTGTAGATCCACACTTATCATTTATATTATTTCCATCTGGTTCACTATTTATAGTTACTACATTTGCTCCTAATTCGCTAAATATTGTTGGTGCAACTTTATATGCTGCTCCATTAGCACAATCTAGCACTACCTTTAATCCTTTAAAATCAACATTTACTATAGATTTTAAATAGTCTATATAATCTCTTTGAGCGTTATGAACAAATATTTTTCTTCCAACTTTTTCACCAACTGGATGATAATCTACTTTTTCTATATTATCTATATACCCTTCTATTTCTAACTCAACTGCATCATCTAGTTTGTATCCATCTTTATTAAAGAACTTTATACCGTTGTATTCAACTGGATTATGAGATGCTGATATAACAACTCCACAATCAGCTTCATATTTTTTAGTTAAATATGCAACACCAGGAGTTGGTATTACTCCAACTGTAACAACATCACATCCTACAGACATAAGACCTGCAACTAATGCTGCTTCTAACATATCCCCTGAAACTCTAGTATCTTTACCAACTATTACTTTAACTTTATCTTTTCCTTGAGCTAATACATATCCACCAGCTCTACCTAATTTATATGCTAAATCACAAGTAAGTTCCGTATTTGCTACCCCTCTTACTCCATCTGTTCCAAAATATTTTCTCATTAAAGATCTCCTTTCAAAAAGAAAAAACGTATAAGTATATTATTATGTATATTTAAATTGTATTATTCTCTTAGTTTAATCCATAAAGACATTTTAATACAGATAGGGAAAAAGAACAATATAATTATTTAAAATCTACACTATAGAGTAATTCATATACTTTAAAGTTAAACGATTAATATTATATTACTTTATTTTATAATATACAATTTTATAGCATATATAATAAATAAGATGCAACAATAATTATTTATGATTATTGTTGCATCTTATTACTAAGTCTATGACTCTTCTATAGTTACAGTATCCGGATCTATATTTATTTTTTCTATTTCATATATAGATTCATATTTTATCTTACAAGTATTATCTTCTAAGGATACTTCATTTAAATCAATATATAGCTTTATATCATCTTTATTTATTGAACCTTCACTTTGTAAGTATTCTATACTAACATTAATACTATTAGGAATTTTTATTTTACTTTTATCTATATTTTCTGTATTATTTCTTATTTCTATATCTTTAGCTGTATACGTATATTCTTCTAGTGTATTCTCTTCAGAATTCTTATTTATTGTAATATACTTTGTTTCTATAGTTATTCCACTCGGAACTTGTAAATATATATCTTTACTTGTTCCAGGTAATATTTCAGATAACTTTACAGGTTGAGTTTCTATATTATTTATAGAATCTACAATATCTTTTTTACCTTTTATAGTTACTGTATTCTGACTCATTGTATAATTTACACCTGATTCGCTATTATCAGATAACTTTAATATTATTGGAACAGTCTTTTGAGCTAATAAGATTATATTAACGTTAACTGAATCTTTTTCTAATTCTACTCCTTCTACAACCTTACCGTTGGCATCTACTGGCTCTAACTTTATGCTTTGTGAAAAATTATTAGATTCTCCACTAACTTTAACAGTTCCTACGACTCTTTTTACTTTATTAACCAAACTTCTTGGTCCAGATATACTAACTTTATCTATATTGTCTTGTAACATAATATTGTCTACATTATTTTTTCCACTACCAGTTATATCTACTTTTATACTTTTATCTTCACTAATAATTTTTTCTAAGGTAACAATCATAACTGGATTTTTAAAATCATAGTTTACTCTTTGAGAAGTAGATACTTTTAAATATATCTCATTATTTCCTTCCAGAGGATTATTTATTTGTCCATATACATTTATATCATCTTTTGTTACTTTTTTTAGATTTGATAATTTCCCAGTAACATATATATTAGTTGTAAGATCTTGTTCTGGATAAATAACAAGATCTCTTTCATTTAATTCATTTTTATTAGTTATTGTAACAGGTATATTTTCAAATAATTTAGTTTCCTCTGGATCTACAATTGCCATAACATACATCCATAGTACCATAGCGCTTAATAGGGATATAATCTTTATTTTAGAATTATATTTCAATTTATTTATCATTTAAATATCCCACCTTTAAAAAAGCCTTTTTCTTGAGTAGTAACCTTTAGATTACTTCTTAATATATTAATCATTCTTTCCTTTGATATATTTCTATATAATTTACCTGCTTTAGCTATAGATACATCTCCAGTTTCTTCTGATACTATTAATGATATACAGTCAGAAACTTCACTTACTCCTACTGCTGCTCTATGTCTAGTACCTAAATCCTTACTCAAATCCTTCGATTGAGTTAACGGAAGAAAGCATGCCGCTGCTTTTATTTGAGAATCCCTTATAACAACTGCTCCATCATGTAAAGGAGTATTAGGTATAAAAATATTTATCAATAATTGTCTCGATATTGCACCATCAATACTTGTACCTGTATTTATTATATCTCCTATTTTAGTTTGTCTCTCTAATATAATAAGAGCCCCTATTTTCTGTCTAGATAAAGAATATAATGCTTCTACTATCTCTTCTATTGTTTTATTAAAAATTTCTTCTGATACACTTATGCTATTCTTCGAAAAGAAATTAAATTTTGTTCTTCCTATATGTTCAAGCCCTGCTCTAAGTTCTGGTTGAAATATTACCAATGCAGCTATAAAACCTAAATCAAGAGCTTTTATTAATAACCAATATAATGTATGTAGTTTTAAAATTTCACTAATTTGTGTAGCTACAAATAACAAAACAATTCCTTTTAAAACCTGTTCTGCTCTAGTATCTTTAATGAACATAAATATCTTATAAAATATGTACGCTACTATTAATATATCTATAATATCATTTAGACTCATACTAAATATCATATCAAAAAATCCACCGAAAAAGGAATTTATATCCAACACAATTTGTTCCTCCTATTTGAGATTTATTAATAATTTGCACTATTACACTATGTATTATACTATATTCATCTAAGTATATACAAACTATTTAATATATAGTTTATTTTATAAAATAAAAAAAGTTTCACTAATGTGAAACTTTTAAAATGGTGAGCGCACAGGGATTCGAACCCCGGACACACGCCTTAGAAGGGCGTTGCTCTATCCAGCTGAGCTATGCACCCATATATTCAAATTAATGGAGCGGGAAACGAGATTCGAACTCGCGACTTTCACCTTGGCAAGGTGACGCTCTACCACTGAACTATTCCCGCATATACAATGGCGGGAATAACAGGACTCGAACCTGT
>JABLTN010034765.1_pt1 | contig 42904 bp, 44 predicted proteins | sample 7160141 | NCBI WGS metagenome assembly JABLTN01 (sample SAMN14651226, study PRJNA627086) | human gut metagenome | isolation source: feces | host: Homo sapiens | reverse complement strand
TAAATTACAACCCCCCCCCGCAAATTAACTTGTTGTTAACTATATTTAATACTTTCATAGGTAGGGCCTCCTTTCATACTTTATGTATTAATTTTATCATAAACTTTTTTTATTTTCAATAAGTCTATTGCTATTTTTATTAAAATATCATATAATGTATATGGAAAGAGAAATTTACTCATAATAAAAATGGGTAACACCCAGTTGTGAAGGTGTTCTCTCCGCATTTTTTAGATACAGAGCACTGCCTTGGTGCTCTATTTTACTTATTTTCTAAGGTTACTACTATATATGAAATATAGTGTAACTAGAGTAATCCAAGCAAATGCTAGGACTAGTTCCATTTCAAAACCCCCTTTATAAGAAAACTTTGAAACATAGAATCACCCCTTCCTTAAGATACTTAAAAAAGGAGAGAACACCACTAGGTATTACCGCATAAACATTATATATTAATTGGTTATTGTAGTCAATGTTTTTTTTGACTATTTTTTATTTAATTTATAAACTCTTTATTTATAGGCGGTTACAAGATTTTTGCATATAATACGTATGTACCATCTTTGCGTGATAATCGTTTAAATATTTATAATATAATGTATATAGAAAGAGAAATTTACTCAAGGTATTCTCACCATATAGCTGTGTTATATTATGCTGGATTTGTACTAAAACTTAAATTTAAAGCTACATTACCAATAGCAGCATTATTTTCACAGTCTACATCTTGTCCTTCAATCCACATATATACTTTTATCTTAGTAATGCCACTATTGATACTAAAGATTTGAACATTATTATCAAAATTATTCTTAGTATAATAATCTATGTTTACTCTTTGAAAATACATAGGATATTTATTTTCACTAGCATTATTAGTAGTAACGCCCGCTATCTTAGGTATTTCATTTAAGACACCATCATAATTTAATGGCTCTGATGGACTAGTTATATTCATTTGGTAAACATCTCTAGCATTTTCAATACCATATTCAGTATGTGTATCATAATTAGGTTCCCAAATATGAACTTTACTCTGGTCACTAGTAGTCATTGACTGAATAGTTCCAAGTGGAGCCCCAGTAAATGTTGTTCCTTCTTCAACAAAAGCAAAGCGAACAGCATTTTCTATTCCTACAGATTTATTTCCACCATAAGTAGCATTAGATTCAGGCGTTAGATATAACTGAGTATTATTATTAGTTTTTAAAAACAAATCAAAAGTAATAAATTTACCAGGACTATTTTCTCCTGCTGATGCTACTTCAATACTTCTAGTTGTTTCAAGTACATAATTGCCAGCAGCATTATTAACAGCATTACCATGATAAATAGCTATCTTACCATTATCTATTTTACCTACTGTTGATACAGCCTCTAATGTTTGAGGAATTTGATTAGTATTAGTTGGATATGTATCACTAGCAGTTATTATATCATCAACAGAAACAGAAGATTTCCAATTAGTTCCATCAACAGATATTTCTATTCCTCCTTGAGCTCTAACATTTACATTTAATAAATCTACTCTTACTAATCTATTAGTAGTAAACCAGGCATATGATGAAACAGATAATGATAATGTTGTAATTAATAATAGTAATAATAGATAAAATAAACGATATCTTCTCTTTTTTTCTTTCTTCTTATTCTTTTTCATTATTCTTACTCTCTTCCTTATGTTCTTCTCTTATTTCCATATGCATTTTTATTTCACCACCAAGAATATTATCTATGCAATCTGGATCATCGCCTTCAAGCCATATTACAATAGTAAATTTATCAATATTTCCTGGTTTAAAATCTTTTCTTTGTTCTAACACTGCTTCATCTTTGCTATAAAATGGTAAGGTATCTTTTTCTGGCTCATTAGTATAAGAGTTTACTTTAGCATATACTCTTCTATCACCATTTAAATATACCATTACTCTAGCAGCTTCATCAACATTTTTTATAACATCATCAATTATTATGGAATACCAATAATTGATTGTTTCTTCGCCTTCATTTTCTATATAGAAAGTATAAGCTATATAATTTTCTCCATTATGCGAGCCATTACTTTCAGTATCTATATTTTTTGGTATCCAATCTATTGATATATTATCCATAAATTCTAAGTCTCTAGCAGATAATTTTCTTTTTGATTCTTTAATTTCTGAATCTTCATATATTACAATACCACTTTCTGAAGATAATCTTTTATCAAGTGTTATTGTAAACTTTCCACCTTTATATATTACTCCTAATACGATAAATACTAAAGCTAATACTAAAATGGATATAGATAATATTAATTTTATACTACTATATTTCTTTTTTCTGCCATAAACTTTTTCTGCTTTTACCACTACATTTTTAGCCATATCTACTCCCTTACCTTCTCTTTTTATTTTATCATAATTCTTGTACTTGTACAATTAACTCATGATAATTTTACATTATATTAGACATTATATTGCTTATTAATTATTATTATGCTATAATTTTTATATAATAGGTGATGTTAATGAAGAGAAAACATTTTATTTATATTCTTGCTTTCTTATCATTTGTTTTATGTATTTTCTTTATACAAGAATCTTATGCTAAGTATTTAACTTCTACTAGTGAGAATGCTAGTATTAATGTAGCTAGGTGGAGAATTTTAGTTAATAATAAAGATATTCGTGAAGGAAATACTGCTGATGCAGTTATTGTACCAGTATTTGATGGTAATGAAAATATTGCTAGTGGTATTATTGCTCCTACTAGTGAAGGATATTTTGATTTAGTTATAGATGCTACAGAAGCAGATGTTTCATTTAAATATAATATTAATTTTTCTGTCAATGATGATAGTGCTGTCAGTGATTTAGTAGCTACTAAATATTCTATTAATAATGGAAATGTTGTTGATTTAAATAGAGATAATCAATCAATAACCAATGAAGTATTACAAGCTAATAATACTGCTCCTATTTATATTAGAGTATATGTTATATGGGATGATGGGGAAAATAGTGCTATGGATAACACAGCAGATACTGAGGCTACTAAAAATGGTAAAACAGCTAAAATGAATGTTAATTTATCATTTATCCAACTTAAATAATAACTATTAGTTTTGAGATTATAAGCTCAAAACTTTTTTTATAATGACCTTTGGCATTATAAAACCTCCTAGTGACCTAAGGCACTGGAGGCATATAATAATTTTATTCATCTACTTGTACTGCAGTTATCTTTACTATTAAACTTATACTTGGTAAAGTACTATTTTGTTTATGATAATCATAAGCTTTATTACCCCAATATGTATCTTCTGAATCATTACCATTTTCATATGGCCAAGTAACGTTAATAGTTATACTTGCTTCGCCACCATTTTTAGGAATAACCTCATTAGAAACATTAAAATCAATAGTAAATGGATAATCATTTCTTATTTTATTTATAATTTGTTCATCAGTTAAATTTAAACTTAGAAGATCACTTCCTAGAATATTTGCTTTTTCTATTTCATACTTAATACGAGCATCAGCTTCACCACTATTGGTGGCTCTTAATACCTTCTGGTAATCTTCCATACCTGGATATAAAGAATCTATATTTATTTCAATATATTCTTCACCCATTTCCCCTGCTCCTACTTCAAAGTTTACATGCCAACTTCTTACTTTAGCAGTTATATTATTGGATACTTTAGTTGAGTATATAAACCAAGCAAAACTATTAGAAGCTAAAGTTATAGCTAAAAGAAATATTGTTCTTAACCTAATCCTTCTTTTTCTTTTTTCTTTCTTTTTGTCACTCAATAGTATCACCTACTTAGATTTTTTTTCTTTTCTTTCATCAATGATATCTATTACTTCCATTACTAGTAATATGGCAAATGGCACAAATACTACAAAATAAAAGCCATATGGATTATTTACTACTTTACTTATTAAACTTAGTACTATACTTTTATATACTACTTTACCTAATATTTGGTTATCTTCTACTAAAGGATCTTCAATATCATTAGCTATACCTTTAGTATGAAAGTATGTTTTTCCTTGTAATTTTTCTTTCTTTATTACTCTATGGGTTACTATTTTACCAGCAAAATCATCTTTCATTCCTCGATATACAACATCGTCTCCTACTACTATTTCTTCAGTATTTATATTTTTAGAAATAACCATATCATATACTTTATATTTTGGTTCCATACTTTCAGTTATAATTGTATAGATACTATATCCGCCTAGTGATAGTTTATTATTTGATATTCTTTGAATAAAGATTATACTAATTACTATTACTATAAATAAAGATATTATTGCTTTAATAATCATTAATAATATTTTTAAGGCTTTATTATTTTTTATTCTTTCTATCATATTTATCACCACTATATTTCTATTAACTTTATATCTTCTAAATATTTATCCATATATTTTTTATATATTTCTTCTATTTGTTTTTCATTTACAACAGTTTTATATTTTATTATACTATATTGTTTATCTATTAAATCTTTTAATTTCTTTTCATCAATAGTTGAATCCATGGTTATGACTTTTTCTATCATATTACCTACTAGTTTCTCAGATAGTTCTGTTTTAGATACTTTTTCTTCTTCTTTACCTATAGAATCTAAAACTAAGTAATCTAATAGGAATGATTCATCTATTAATTTTTTTATTTTACCATCATCATAATAATCATTATTTCCTTTATCTTTTTTGGTATCATCTTCCATATGAGTTTGCATATAATTCCATAATTTTACAGCATATTGGAAATTAACATTTTTAAGTATTACATTTGTTTTCTTAATTGGAGATGTTACTAAAGATATATGCTTTTTATCTATTGTTTGATATACTGATGATGATGTTAAGTCAGATATTTGTGTCTCTAACTTTTCTATTCTTTCAGATATAGTTAAGCCAGAGTCATCTTTATTACTTTTCTTATCATCTTTTTTAGAATTAATAGTCATTGTTATATCTATTTTTTCTTTACCAAGACTACTATTGGCACTATACTCTAATTTTTTATCATCTTTACTATAGGATTCTTCTACTAAATTACGTTTTTTTCTATCAATATAGAATTTCATATTTTTTATTAAACTATAAATGAAACGATTTTCATAAGTATCAAAACTTTCTTCTTTATTGATATTTAATATTTTACTAGGACGCACATCTCCTGTTTCTTTATTGTAATCTTGTATTAAATTGGTATTTTTAGATAAGTGCTTAATACTTTCAACAGTTACACGACGAGCTAATTCTATTTTTACAATATCTTCTTCATTTATTATAAATCGATTTGGATTTCTTAAGATATTATCTAAATATCTGATAGTATCTTCCATTATCTCAAGCCATTCAAAGTTAGTATTTACTCGGTCATAGGCTGTTTTTACATGAAGATTTGAATTTATATTTTCAAAAAATTTGTTATTTTTATCTTCTTTTGCTTCTGTATATAAATTCATTATTTCTAATTCATTCATTATGGGCCTCCTACGTTAATTTTTTTAATCTAAGTAAATACTCTTCGCACTCTTTCATTTTTCCTTTACCAAAGGTTTTATCTAGAAATTCTATATATCCATCAATTTCATCACGAATATATGATATATTTAATTGTTCAAATTTTCTTAGTATTTTTCTAGCTATAAAGTAATCTACACCATCTACTTCATCACCACCACAGGCAACATATACTGGTACAAACTTTTTCATATGAGCTACGATACGATTACCAAAAGCTATTCTAAAGTGTTTGATAACATAATCATCCATTTCATTTATCTTATTTAGAGTATCTTCTGATATTGGATTATCTTTCATTGCTTCACTAAATAATTTATCTAGGTATGAATAATTTATATCTTGGGCCTCGGTATCAATTGGTTCAAATACTTGACCTTTATCATTAATGTCTAGAGGCATAGCTCTATCGTATACTTTATCTGTTACCATAAATGTAGAGTCATCGTTATTGATTGTTCCAATATACCATACATTAGCAGGTATTTTTAATTTACCATCAACAATGTTTTTGGGATCGTCTGGCCAAGAACTAGATACTAATTCTACAATCCATTCGTCTTTATTAGGCATCTCTAGAATAGATAACATTTCAGCAAAATAATACTCTACTCTGGAGATGTTCATTTCATCTAGTATTACGGTATATATATCATCAGTATAACCTGCGACATAAAGTTCTTTTAATACTTCTGTTTCATTAAACTTTTTAGTAAATTCATTGAAATAGCCAAATAACTCAGTTCTATCTCTCCATGATGGCTGTACTGAAGCAACACAGGAATCATGTTTTAAGAATTTTCCCCAAGCATAGGCTAAAGATGTTTTACCAGTACCAGATATACCTTGTAATATTACTAGTTTGGTTGAGGCTAGTGCTGATATGAATAATCTTATCATTTCTGATTTATAGTATAATTTTAATTTAGATGCTGCAAAATTTCTAAATGTCTCTACTAATTCTTCAAGGGTAAAACTATCACCATAATTTACTATTTTATATTTAGCAAATTCAGTATCGACCGCTGTTAGTTTAGGGAATCTACTCTTAGTAGTATCAACATCTTCTTTTGGTTTATCTGTTTCTTCTATCTCGGGTGATTCACCTGGCTTTAATCCTAGTTGTGATACTTTCATAGCAAGAATACTTTCTTTTTCGGCCATAAGATCCGCTACTTGATTATTTAGAGAAGCTACCTCCTCAAGAAGAGATTCTTCTTCTACTACTGTTTTATGGAATTTTAAATACTTTCTTATAATGAAATAGATAATAAATCCTAAGCCTCCTATTATGGCTAAAACTATTATGATGGCTAAGACTACTAATATCCATTCAGGAACACTAAAATCATCTTTATAAAAATTAATTATACCAATATATTCTTTTATATTGAACATATTTATTATTCCATTTACTAAGCCTTTAAACATCAGGATAAAGGAAGTAAAAAATTGTTCTAAAAATTCATATAGAAATCTAAAAAATGTATCCATACTGCACCTACTTTACTATTCTATTATTACTTTTTCTTCATCAAAAAAGTTTTGTTTGTTTGTATCTACTATTACATATATAAAAATATCTAACCATAATTTACTTGAATCATCATAATTATATCCTTCATCTATTTCTACTGCTACTTGAAAGCCATCTTTTATCCAAGTATTTATTTGATCTTTATTTACTAAATAGTCAGAATACTTAAACTTTATTATAATATTATTCTTTACTATTTCATTAGCTATTATATTTATTAATCTATTTAATTTTTGTTCTTTATCAAAAATACTGATAGGAAAATCTACGATTAAATTAGTATCAAATTCTCCCTTAATAGCATTTTCTAAGATTATTTTAGAAGTTAAATAGTATGTAATAAAGCTTTTTTGTTCATTTACTATTCCTTCACTATATACTTTATTTATTGAATATTCACTATATATTCTGTTAAATTTAATAGTGTTATCTAGTTTTACTTGATAAACTTTTTTGTTATTAGTTTTTATTAATGATATACTAAACTTTTCACTATCAAAAGATTTTAGATATTTATCTTTGCGGCTTTCATTTTCTTTTACTAATTCATAAAGAGTATCAATAAAAGTTTCATCATTTAATCCTAGTTCTTCATTCCGATATTCATCTATTTCTAATATTACTTTTTTTAATGATTCATATTCTTCGACATTATCAAAATATAATATATATTTAAATAGATAGAAAGTATTTTTTATTTTAAAGATAGTATCTTCATCTTCATTTTCTTTCATTTCAATAGCTTTTTGTCTTAGATAATAATTAATGTTTGATGTAAAGTTTTTATATTTTATATCTTCATTATTATAATATCTAACATTTATATAGACTTCTAATAATGGGTCTACTATTTTCTTGGCATAATATTTATCTAATATTATTTTTAGATATTTTGTAATATTTTTCTTAGAGAAATCAATATATTCTCTTGCTATATTATTAGCCATTTTTTCACCACCTACTCTGAATAATTAAAGTTTATTATTGATGTATTATTTACTATTGGATATGTATAATCTAAGTTAGTATCTGCTTTGTAAAACTTTACCACTTCACTTGACTCTGAATCCATTCTAAAAGTTATACTATTTATGTAATCATAACCATTTATGTTTACTATAGTATAGTTTTCTTTTTTTAGATACGCTGTATTAGTCGTATCTAATATTACTTTTTCCGGATCAAATGTTAGCGTTACTTCTGCGGACAAGCATTTTCTTTTATCAATGTCTTCTAGTGATATGTATGTTAATCTATCAATTCTATCATTTACTGAGTAATTTCCAAAGGCTTCTTTTACTAAATAATAGTCAATAGTATTTGTTATATTAAAATTGAAATATGGTCTTCCTTTTTTATCATCAATAGTATATGATAAACCACTTTTACCTACTTTAAGAATAAATCTTCCTCGTAATGTCTTTTTATATGGATATGTACTCTTGACGGTTATTTCTATGAAGGCTTCATCTCCTACTTTAAAAATGTCATTAGGGGTCATTACTGCATTAAAGTAACTAGAACCTTCACTGCTATAAAGGGTTCCTCCTGTACTATTTACACTGCATAAAACATTGCTTGAACATACATAACTTATTTCATAATTTATATCGCTACTTGTGTGAACTAAATTATTTTTACTATTATTTAAGTTTATTGTTATAGTATATGGGTCTACTGCTGACCAATTTTCTACTTGGTAAATAGCCCTATTTGTTGTTAATTTATCACTATTAAAATAAAAGTTTTTACTTGACAGATAGAAGTCTCTTATTTCATTATATATATATCTTCCAAATGTTATTGTCGTTAGAAGGAATACCAATATTATTCCTAATACAATATAGCCTTTCTTACCATGTTTATCTAATTTTCTTTTTAGTTCTATTATCTTTTCTTTTAATTCTATTATCTTTTTCTTTATTTTTAGGTTCTTTAGATACTTCTTTATCTTTGCTTTATTTATTTTCATCTGCTACTTCTTTTTCTTTATCTCTTTAAATATTGCATATATCTCATAAACGAAAGCAATTAACATCGGAAATATTATGATAAATAAGTATCCCCATTTTGATGTCAAAGTATTGAAGACTGCTCCTAATGTTTTATAAGTAGTTGTATTTTGTTTCTTTCCTAAAATATTTTCACTCGATAATATTAAATCGTTTTCTAATTGTATTTCTTTTTCATCATCATTTATTGTTTTCACATTTTCTATCTTAGCATATTTTACTGTTACTTTGGCAGCATATGTATCATAATAAAATACATAATCGCCTTTGTTATAATCATTTGATTTTTTTACTACCAATAAATCACTTTCTTTAAAATCAGGATTTTTTTCTTTAAGAGTTAATACATATTTATTATCTGTTTCAACAATATTATATTTGTTATATGATAGTAGTAAATATGTAACTATGACCGCTACTAAGAAATACAAAATGATTAAAATGTTTATTACTACTTTTTTCATTCTACCACCATTATAAGTATATCACACTTTTATGATTTATGTAAAGAAAAGAATAAGATTTTGTTTCTTATTCTATAACTATATTTTCTGCTTTTAACTCATCTTTAAATATTTCTTTAAAGTTTACCAATTCTTTTTTTATTACATCTGGATATACGGCTTTGGTTGTTCTTACGGCATCGTATATATTTTTAAAATCTATTGTTTTACGATCTTCATATATAGCATTAGAGAAACATTGTCTTAATATTACTAAAGCTATATCGGGATATCTAGATGATATTTCATATACTCTTTTAAATTCTGTTGTCATATTTACAATGAATTTCATTATTTTTTCCTTAATAAAATCGGTATAAGGAAGAATTACTCCTGTTTGTTTTTCTAATTTAGGTAATGTTTTTAAAAGAATTTCTACGGTCATTTCTTCAGTTGGTTCTGATACATCTACTTTTTCAAATCTTCTTAAGAAGGCTTTATCACGCATGATATATCTTTCATATTCATATGTTGTAGTAGCGCCAATCATTTTAATTGTTCCACGACTTAGTCCTTCTTTAAACATATTAGCTAGGTCTAAAGCTCCTGCTGCATCATTACCTATTAATGTATGTATTTCATCAATAAATAAAATTACTTTCTCTTTTTGTTTTAATTCTTCTACTAATTTAAGGACTCTATTTTCTTCACCATTATTAGTTAATAATGCTGTTGTGTTGACACGATATATAGTATAACCATCTAAGGCTTTTGGTACTTCATGCCTTTGAATACGATAGGCTAGGCCCTCAACTATAGCGGTTTTACCAATACCTGGCTTACCTACTAGTACAGCTGATTTTTCTGGTGTTAGTAGTACTAAAATTAATTTTTTTATTTCTTCATCCCTTGCTATAGCAGGATTTGTTATGTATTCTACTTCAGTTAAATTATCCGAAAATCTTTCTAATATACTTTCCATTTATTTGCCTCCTAGTGAGAGAAGGATTAATATTAATCCACTTACCATTATGCCAGATAGAAAGATGGCATCTAAAAAACCACCGTTTGTTCTTTTTTTATAATCATAATACATTTTATATTTTCGATTTGTCATGGTATTCTCCTACAATATATTTTTTATATCTTTCTTTAATTTTTCATCTTTAATATTCGCTAATAGTGTATTTAACTCTTGTGACTTTTGATATAATTTTAATTTTTCTTCATAAAAATATAATTTATTTTCTATTGACTTTATACTTTTATGAATAGCATTTCTACTTACATTTTCATTTTCACTTATTTCTCCTAATGATAAATTATTAAAATAATAATCTTCAAAATGTTCTTTTTGTTTATCACTTAATAGTTCACTATAGAAGTCATATAATATTATTAAATATTCTCTTTTTTCCATTAACTTATTTTTACTAATGTATATATTACTTCAATAACTATTAGTAATACTCCTAATCCAAATAGTATATATACCATTTTTTTCTTTGATTCATCTTCAATGTAATAGTAGCAAATGCAAAATAAGAATAAAGCAAATAATATTAGTGTTGCTGGTAAAAAGACAACATTTATTATGGAAAGGAATAATAATACTAGGAATATAACTCCTACTATTAAAGATATTATTAGTTCTACTTTTTTTAATCTTTCAGCGTCTACTAATTTATATTTCTCTTCTTTCTTCTTTTTTATTTTTGATGTTTTTTCTTCTTTTTTCATTTTTTATCTCCCTTTCTATTTCTTATAAATCTTTAAATAAACCATAAATATACTTTTCAATATCAAAGGCTTCTAAATCATCTTCTTGTTCTCCTAGTCCTACATATTTTACTGGTATATTTACTTCTTCTTTAATAGCAAGAACTATGCCACCTTTAGCCGTTCCATCTAATTTGGTTAAGACTATTCCTGTTATATCTGTTACTTCACTAAAGGCTTTGGCTTGTGATATTCCGTTTTGTCCTGAAGTAGCATCTACTACTAAAAGTGTTTCATGTGGAGCATTAGGAATCAGTTTTTTTATTACGGAATTCATTTTAGATAATTCATTCATTAAGTTTACTTTATTTTGAAGTCTTCCTGCTGTATCTATTAGGATTACATCATAATTTTCTTTTATTCCTTTGTCAACGCCATCATATACTGCCGCTGATGGATCTTTTGATTTAGTACTAACAACATCAATATTGGTTCTTTTTCCCCATTCTTCTATTTGTTCAATAGCACCTGCTCTAAAGGTATCCCCCGCTACTAATAGAACTTTTTTACCTTCTTTTTTTAATTTATTGGCAATTTTTCCGATGCTTGTTGTTTTTCCAACTCCATTAACACCAATAAAGAGAATTACGGTTGGCCCTTCTTCACTATAATTTATTTTACTTTTTAAAACACCATTATTTACATACATTATTAATAGTTCATCAATTATTATTTCTTTTAGAGTTTCACTATCCTTTATATTTTCTTCCTTTACTCTTTTCTTTAATTTATCAACAAATTTTACAACTGTATTTACACCAATATCTGCCATTATTAGAATATTTTCTAATTCCTCAAAATAATCATCATCAATATTCTTATACTTCTTAGATAATTTAGCTAATTCAGTTGAAAATTCTTTTCTTGTTTTAGTAAGCCCTTCTTCATATTTTGCTGCCTCTTTGTCTTTTGAAAAGACATTTTTTATCTTATTAAATAATCCCATGCTTTTTTACCTCCTGTTAATTATCTATATACATTATAACATTTTTATGTATAAAAATAAAGAAAAATTAAACATCTATTTTAGATATTTAATTTAAAATACTGTTTAATTCTTCTATTTGTTTATTTAATTCTTCAATATTACAACCATTTATCTTCTTCTTATCTGATATATTATATTTTTCTTTTATTCTGAGTATTCTAGTCACTGATTTGTCGATATCTTCTTCTTTTATTTTACCTGTTTTTACCATTTTTATTACTTTATTTATTACTTTGTAATCTTCTTTACGATATTTAAATAGGATAATATCTGCTCCCGATGTAAAAGCTTTCTTTAATGAAACACTTTTATATAATAAATCAACTGGTTTCATTCTTATATCATCAGTTATTACTAAATTGTCATAATGAAGTTTTTCTCTTAAATATTCTTTTATTAATTTTTTTGATAAGGATGATGGTAATCCTTGGGTTAGTTTTCTTATAACTATGTGACTTATCATTATACCATCACAACCATTATCTATTGCTTCTTTGAATGGCAATATATGCTTATTTAATACTTCTTTATAATTAAAAGTATAAGGTAATAATATGTGAGAATCTTTTTTTGTTATTCCATGTCCTGGAAAATGCTTAATAATAGAAATTACATTATTTTTTTGCATTTCTTTCATATATAGTATTCCATATTCTTTTACTATATCAACATTATCAGAAAAGCATCTATCTTTTATAACTTTACTTGATGAATTATTATCGATATCTAAATCTGGAGCAAAATTCATATTGATACCAGTATTATATAACATTTTGGATATTATTTCAGAATGTTTTTTTATTAATTTTTTGTCTTCTAACTTAGAAAATTTATTAATACTTTTTAAATTTTTTATTTCTGATGGCATTCTGTTTACACGGCCACCTTCTTCATCTACCGCTACGAATAAGGGTATTTTATTTCCTTTATTAGCATTTTTTAATTTATTGATTAAAGTTAACATTTCACTATAAGAGGAATAATTTTTTTTATAAAGAATTACTCCTCCTATTTGATTGTTTTTGATTAATTCTAAAATTCCTTCTGTATTGGAACTGTTTATTCCAAACATAAACATTTGACCAATTTTTTCTTCTAATGTTAATTTTTCTAGCATAATTATACTCCTTTAGAGAAAACAGAAAAGACTATTTAGCCTCTTCTGTGCATCTTGTTTCTCTTATTACTGTTACTTTTATAGTACCAGGATATTTTAATTCATTTTCTATTTTTTCTTTGATTTCTCTAGCTATTTGATATGCTGTTAAATCATCTACTTCTTCAGGTTTTACCATTACACGAAGTTCTCTGCCAGCTTGAACGGCATATGCTTTTTCGACACCGGAAACATCATTACCTATTGCTTCTAATTCTTCTAATCTTTGAATATAATTTTCTGAAGAATCATTTCTAGCACCTGGACGTGATGCTGAGATTGAATCTGCTATTGAAACAATAGACGCTATAATGCTTGTTGGTGGTACATCTCCATGATGAGAAGCTATAGAATTTATAACAACTTCATCTTCACCATATTTTTTAGCTAGATCAGCACCAATTTTTACATGACTTCCTTCCATTTCAAAATCAATTGCTTTTCCAATATCATGAAGTAAACCTGCTCTTTTAGCAAGATTGACATTTTCTCCTAATTCACCTGCTAATATGCCGGATAAATTAGCAACCTCCATAGAGTGCTTTAAGGCATTTTGTCCATAACTACTTCTAAAGTGTAACTTTCCTACTATTTCTACTAATTCAGGATCCATTTTAGATAATCCAAGTTTATATAAAGCATTTTTACCATACTCTTTAATAGCAGTTCTTACGTCTGCACATGTCTTAGCATATAATTCTTCTATTCTAGCCGGATGAATTCTGCCATCTTTAATTAATGTCTCTAGAGTAAGTCTTGCTATTTCTCTTCTTAATGGATCAAAGCTTGAGATTACAATGGCTTCTGGGGTATCGTCAATTATTAAATCAACACCTGTTACTGATTCTATTGTTCTAATATTTCTTCCTTCTCTACCAATTAATCTACCTTTCATCTCATCATTAGGTAATGCTATTACAGATACTGTTTGTTCACTAGTAATATCTGCTGAATATTTTTGCATTGTGCCTACTAGCAATTCTTTACTCTTTTCATCAACTTCTAATTTGGCTTCAGCCTCTTTTTCTTTGATATATGCTGTTATTTCTTTTGACATTTTTTCTTCAACGATTTTCATTATTTCAGTTTTTGCTTGTTCTTTGCTGTATTTACTTATTTTTTCTAATTCTTCTAGTTCTTGTTTCTTAATCTGTTCCATTTCTTCTTTTGCGTCTTGAATTTTTTGCTGTTTTTCTAATAAATTATTTTCTCTTTCTTCTAGAGAATTTTCTCTATTTTGCATTGCTAAATCACGGCGATCAATATTATTTTCTCTTTGAAGAAGTCTTTCTTCTTGCTCTTTTATTTCGCCTTTTTTCTCTTTTATTTCTTTATCCGCTTCAATTTTTAATTTATGTATTTCTTCTTTAGTTTCAAATAAAGATTCTCTTTTAATTTTATCCGCATCTTTCTTTGCTTTTTCGATTATTGAATCTGCTTCTTTTTCTTGATTTTTTTTCTTTAAAATATTTATAACTATAATGCTAACTAGTCCAACAATTAATCCAAGAACAAATAGTAAAATGGAGAAAACTGTTTCATTCATCTGAACACCTCCATTCTTTAATTATATATTATAGAAAAAATTATTAATTTTAATTTAAACTATACAATTTAATTGTATCTTAGTTTTTCTTAGATGTCAAGCAATTTTAACTTTATAGAAAAAGAAAAAATGATAAAACTTTCGGTCTTATCATTTTAGTCATCGCTAAAGAAATCATCAAAGAAGTCATCATCATTTGTTTTGTCGTCATACATATCTGCTACTGATGATTGTGGTTTTGCTTCTTCCACTTCAGCATCAATTACTTCTGATTCTTTATTTTCTTTTTTGTCAGTATTATCTTCTACCTTATTATCAACTGAAGGTTTTTCTTTATTAGAAATAAGTTCTTCAAATGGTGTTGATTTAGTTTCTTCAATAGCTTTAGTTTCATTCTCTTCTTTTTCAATTTCTGCTATCTTAGCATCTATCTTTTTAACTAAGTCATCTATATTGAAACCACCTTCATCGGAAGCATTATTATCACCACCAAGGAATGGAGGTAAACCTCCACCAAATGGATTTGCTCCGCCCATTGAAGAGCCTGCACTAAATGGATTTGCACCACCCATTGGTGAACCACCAAATGAACCTGCAAATGGATTCATTCCACCAAATGGACTTGCACCACCCATTGGATTTGAGGCTCCCATGGCTTCCATTTTTTCTGCTTTTTTCTTTTTTACAAATTCTCTTATATCAAATAATTGTAATTCTTTCTTTTCTCTTGATGGAGGTGTTGCCTTTGGATAAGTCCTTCCCCAATCAACTTGGAAATCTGTTTCAAATTTTGTTTTATACGGAAACATTCTTCTTCTTAAAACAATTATTTCAAATTGACTTAATCTTTGAAGATCACTTACTGTTACTAATGGTGTTGAAGCAGTTTTTTCTTTATCTTTTGATTTTACTTCACCACACATTTTACTTATTTCTTCTAGAGCAGCAATTTCACTACTTATCAAATATAATAGATTACAGTTACCACGAATTGTGTCACCATTTTCTTTACCATATACTTGAGTTAACTGAGCAAAGTTCTGGATAATGAATGTAAACCTTATTAATCTACTTCTTGCCGCTGTTACCATTGTTGTTACATCTTTTAATGGTGGCATGTTGGCAAACTCATCCAAAATGAAATTTGTTCTAAATGGTAACTTTCCACCACTTTCTTGAGCAACATCTATTAATGTTTCATAACATTGTTTAATAAATATTGTTGCTAATGGATGTAATGTTTTCTTTTCATCTTGAACAATTAAGAAAACGGCAGTTTTCTTTCTTCCAATTTCTCTCATGTCAAAATCACTATATGATAACATTTCAGAAAGATTTTCTCTTTCGGAGAATAATTTCATTTTTTGTTTGAAGGTAGCTATAATACCTTGTTTTGTTTCATCCGCTGTAAACACTGTTCCTGAAGCATTTATATAAGCAGCTTTAGATGGATCCTTACTATTAAAATATTCTTTAGCATAGTTATTATTTGGTCCACCAAATCTTTCTTCACCTAAACTGCTCATTAGGTTAACACTATTTACATTTATTTGTTCTGGAGTTCCATCTTCAAATAAACCTAGGGCTAATCCGGTAAAGTAATCTGCTGCTGTTTTTTCCCAGAACGGATCACCACTGCTTTTTTCTTCGTATAAAATATTTAGGGCTAGGTCATCTAATAGTTCTATTGCCTTATCTGTATTACCTTCTTTATACAATTTGTAAGGTAAACTCATTGGGTTCCATGCATTACCTCTTTGAGGATCTCTAAAGTTTAAAGTAATAATATTATAATCATTAGCTTTTAAAAGTTCTGCTGTTTCTTCATATAACTCACCCTTAGGGTCAGTCAAAATCATTGACTCGCCATGTTTTGCTAATAATTTTATCATTGGTTTGGCAACAATTACACTTTTACCAGAACCAGTAGCACCCATTACTAAGTAATGGTCTTCACCATTATCTACCCACATCTTACCTTTTTTACTATGTAAAGCAATACCTGCGGCATCAATATGTTCATCTTTTATATTAACAATCTCTAGACCTTTTTTAAACTCTGCATCTGTAGCCCATCTAGAGTATCCTTTTTCTTTTTTACTTCCTACTGAAAAGCCAAAACCTTTATCACGATCAAAAATATAAGACTTAACAGCTATAAAAATTCCTATTAGGGCTGCTAAAAACAAGAAAAAGGTCATTCCTATGTATTTAGCTGTAAATGCTTTAAATGGTAAAAATCCATAAAAGCGTCCTTCAGTTGCAATACTTGATGCATTTAAAACACCTATTGCACATAAATACAATAAAAATACACAAAAGGCTATAAATATTATTAAATCTTTTTTTTCTACCTTAAATTTCATATATAATCGTCCTCCAAAATAACTAACATTATTATAGCATTAATACTTTGAATTGTAAACAATAATTATTGAAAAAATGAACATCTAAAATGTCCATTTATGCTTTTTAATTTGCTTTTTCTTCAAGATATAAACTTACATTATAATTCATAATATTCTTCTCTGTGAATGTATATTTATTTTTATTTATATCTATTACTGTATATACTCTATTTGTTCCTGATAATTCTAATGAACATTTATCAGCATCTGTTGTAATTTTATCAATATTGGCATTGATAAATTCTTTATATTTATCAAGAGTATATTGTTTCTTCTGTTGATCACTTAACAAATTATAAGCTTCTTCTATATTATTATTTATTTTATCAACATAATCTGATAAATAAAATACACATATTTGTTCTTTGGAAACTAAACTAGAGTTTTTTATTTTATTATTTTTATTATCTTCTATTTTTATTTTCTTTATACTATCAATTATTTTTTTATAATTATCTTTTTCTTGTAATGGGTATATAGCAAATGATAGTGTATCAAAATCTGTTATTACAACTACCTTAAAATTATTATCTATTTCTTGTTTTCCATCGAATGTTATTTGATTTACTTTTCCTTCAACATAATATATATAATCATTTTTTACTTTAACATATTCCATTTTGATTACTTTTACTGATGAATTTATAGGATATTCTTCTATATTGTTATAAATATTATTTAGGGTTATATTTTTTTTATCTATATAATCACTATATAATACATCATATAGACTACTGGAATCTTGATTTGATATATTGTTTATATAATCATTAATGTAACTTGTAACTGTAAAGAAAGTATTATATTCATTAACTGTCTCTAATTTATCACTATTACTTTTATGATTTAATATTAATACTAGCACTACTATTACTAAGCATACTATTACTATCGTAACAAATGTTTTTATATCATCTTTCCTCATATTATCTCCCTTTAATTACAACCATTTTTTACATATTCTGCAAAACTATTTGAATTATTTGCTCTACCCGTACATGTTGTTTCAGCATTTGCAGGCCTTTCAAATGTTTTACAAAATTCTTTTGTTAATGCTGCTGCTGTTTTACTACTGTTTTGTAAATCACTATACAATCCTGAATAACCATTCTTTAATTCATATGTTAAGAAGTCTATTTGTCCTCCTATGGTATTATAAGTATTTGGATATGTATTCTTTAAGTTATCCCATCTACCATTGTGCCACTGACAAAGACCATAACTTGTTGGAACACCATTTTGGTAATCACCTAATATTTCCGGATCAAAAGTACCAGCACTTTCAGAGTTTATATTTGTCATTAAAGCAATAACGCCATTTTGAGAATATTCTCTACTTGATAATGTTAAACATACTGTTTGTTTGTTATCTTTTCCTTGTACAGGTGTATTACCACCTTGTGTTGTTGGTCTAGGATTATCCTCAGATACATAGTTTAAACCATCTACTCTTTCACCATTAACTAAAACTTCAAAATGTAAGTGTGAGCCATTTGAGCGACCGCTACTTCCCATTTTTCCTATTACTTGACCTTTTGTTACGGTATCTCCTGCTCTAACGGTTATTGAATTTTCATATAGATGGGCATATAGTGTTACAGTACCATCATCATGAGCTATTTTTACGAAATTACCGTATCCTCCACCACATGGATCTTCAGTTGAACTTGATCTACAATTTGTCACATCACCTGGTGCCGGGTATAAAACAGTTCCACTTTGGGCCGCTATGATGTTGATTGTTCCAAGTGAACCATCATTTGCAGCTATATCGGTTCCGGTATGATTTCCCTTTTTACCAGTAAACGGATCTATTCTATTTCCAAAATATGATGTTGTAGTTGTAGGTACTGGTTTTCCAGTAGCAAACAATTTTCCATTTATTGTTTCTGTTTCACTACTACCTATTGGCCACCAATAAGAAGTTGATGATATTATATCTGAATAACCAAGAGAGCCTCCACCAGTTCCTCCACCAGTGCCTATTTCTATTATTCCTAATTCCATAAGTGGTGCTATTAAAACTACTAAAAAAATTATGATGGAAAAGAAACCAATAGCAATTCCTATTATTATGAGTTTTACTTTTAATGGTAAACTATTCCATGCTAATTTCATTTTACTATTTTTAGTTTCTTCTTCATTCATAATTTTCACCACCTAACAGTGATTATAAACCACCACCAGAACCAAATGATTCTAATTCGTCTTCAGTTACAATTACATTTATTTGCATTCTTCTATTACCACATACAAATAATGCTTCACCTTGACTAAATCTCTTTATTGATTCTTTTTCATTATCATTCAAATCTACTAACATTGATAAGTCTTCTACTGCTTGTTTTTTTAGTCCCATAACTAAATAATATGAAGCATTATCAAATATTGCTTTACCATGCATTAATATTCCATCTGCTACAAAGTCTGATGGCTGCTGAGTTATTATTATTGTACCTGTATTATATTTTCTTGCTCTTCTTTGTACTTGAGCTAAGAATTCTGCTCCTAATTCATTTTTTGCTCCTAATAGAACATGGGCTTCATCTACTGATAAAACAGTATTCACATTAGGATTTAAACATAATCCCCAAGCAAACTTTAGAACATTAAATAATAGAGCATTTCTTATATTAGCATCAGAATTCATAAGTTCTTTTATATTAAATACTAGGAAATTACTTTCTGTATTTATTGATGTATGTCCATTAAAATAATACTTTAATTCTCTTACTAATGGTCTTAATTTTAATTCTAATCTTTCCATCACATCTCTTTCATGAGTTTTCTCAGTCATTGATGTTAATTTACTAGTTACTGTTATATATACATCACTAAATGTTGGATAGTCATTTGATGTAAACTTAGAAAAATCTGATGTAAATGTTATTCCAAATCTTGCATATGTATCTTGTACTACTCCACTAAATAGTGCTAATACATCTTCTTCGATATCTGGAGAATAATATTTCATAAATGCTTTTAATGATTGTAATGTTTTATTTAATACTGTATATCCTAAACCATTTCTTGCTTCGCCTTCATCAGCATCCATGATTACTTCAAGTGGATTTACCATTCCATATTCTCCACCTTTACCTAGGTCTACAACATCACCACCATAAGTTCTAGTCATTTCACTGATTTCGCCTTCAGGATCTACTGCTACTATCTGATAACCATTTCTAATATGGCTACGAAGTATTAACTTAGCAGCAGTTGATTTACCACTACCAGAAGTACCTAATATTATCATATTAGCATTATTTCTATTACTTTCTTTTCTTAATTGATATAAGAATTGATTAAATAATACAACACCACCAGAAAAATCTACTCCAAGGAGTGTTGACAAGCCATCATCTTTGATGCTATCAAAGATAAACGGATACATGGCCGCCATTGTTGGAGATGGCATCGGTGTACCGATTCTATCTTCAATTGGTTGTTTTTCAAATATTGGTAAAATTGATTTTAATACTCTTTCCTGTTCAAATCTTAAAGGTACTGCTCTCATTTCCATGGCATCCATGTAATTTTTAAGACTTACCTTTTTCATTTCTAATTCTTCTCTAGTATTAGCAGTTATCATAAGATGCATTTGAAAATCAAATGTTTTAGCTTGAGATGCTGTAAACTGTTGAATAAAGTATTCTAATGAATCAACATCTTGTCTAATTCTTTCTTGAACTGTTCTATCTTTTTCTTGTTGATATCTACTTCTTAAATCTGATATTTCTTTATTTAGCATTTTAGCTAATACAGAAAATGGTACTGGTATATGTTTAATTACCATTTTTACACCAGACATATTGGTAAGATTAGATAAATATCCAGGACCTATAAATCTAGGGTATGATATTACTGTAAGTATTGTTGCATACTTATCACTTATTACAAAATCTGAAGGATTAAATTGTAATCCTTTAGGGGCTAGTTCACTTTTAAAACTCATTATGAAATCACCGTCCCAAAATTAGTAGTCATTCCGCTATTAAGGAAATTATCTAATATTATTCTTAAATCATCATTAGAAACTTGACTTGCTTCTAATCCTGAATTAGCAAGTCCAGTCATTAATGTTCTTAATTTCTTTTGAATTAAGTCATCATTCTTTTCTTTAAATAAAATATAATATTCAGTATCAGTAATATTATTATTCATAAAGTCATTAGCTTTATCTATATCTTGATTAATTAGTTTTCTAACTGCTGGATTAGGAGTCTGATTATATAATAATTGTAATCTAGCTAAATAATTATTTAAATCTACTGGACGATCTGCTGAAATTAACCAAAATTCAAAATCTATCATATTATAAAAGTTTTTTAATGCTATCAATACATTATCTTGTGTACTCTGATCTAGAATAAAGATATTCCTAGGTCTTATTTTAACACCAGTAACTTTCTTTTTATTATCTAATACTATCATTCCATTTGATATATTTCTAATAGGTATCCAATCTTCTGTATATTTTGAATTATTTTTTGTTTTTGTCTTCAACTGCGAATCGTTCATAAAAACACCAACCTCTCCATATATAATTTCTTCTTTCTCTATAAAACCTTAATATACTTTGTATAGCACAAAGCACATTGTGATAATTTGGTATTGGTACTACCAGCAAGCCTGTTATAGCAACAGGAAAACATGCTAGTAGTACCAAAAATGTACTTGATGACTGAATTATCATTAATAAAATCAATGACACTCCAGCACCAGTTCCAAACATTATCAAATCTACTGGTCTAAAGATATTAAATATTAATGTACCTCTTTTAGCATTAGCAGGTACTAAATAACCATTCACTAAATATCACACTCCTTTTTATTTTATTTTTTTGATTTTTCATCTGCAGTTTGTAAACCTTTGATGATTTTTCCTTGATCTTTAATTTGTTTATCTTTGTCTAAACTATCACTTACTGCAGTAGCTTCAACACCAAGTATATCTCTTCCTGTAGCATCAGTATTTATGTAATCCCCAGCTGCATTTTTTGTAAATGTTAATTCTTCTCCATCCTTATCAATACCCTTGTAAACTTTCTTTCCTTTTTCTTCAAATTCCTGAATACTTCTTAAAAGTCCTAAGTCAGCATTAGGATTTGCTTTATAAAAACTTTCCCAATCCAATGATTTAGTTTGCTGTAATGCTTCTTGTCTAAATTGTGCTGTCTTTAATTTTGCTTCAGCGCCACTTGTTTCACCAGCAAAACTCAACACACTGTCTCCAATTCTTTTCGGCACTGAATTATACCATCGATAATCTGCTTTTGCCATCAATTCTCTTTTTTCTCTATTTGCATTAGCAACTTTTACGGCATTACCCATTTTAGTTATATCTTTTGTTCCTAATCCTGCCTTTGCACCACCAAATGCTCCTCCAACTGTTGATAATAATCCTTTACCTATTGATTTAAATCCTGCTTTCTTTCCTTTTTCTCTAAAGTCTTTTCTTGCGTTCATATAACCATGAATTGCATTTGAAGCGAGACCTCCGACTGCTCCAACACCTGCTCCAAATATTGCTGGGGCAATTGTATCATTAATTGTTTTCTTAAGATTCAATCCATAATCAAAGCCTGCAGCACCGCCAAGTGATGGGAATATTTCTTTAAGTAGATTTGGTACTTTTTTTGCAAAAGTTAAAATAGCAATTATCATAACTATTTTAATATATCCAGTCTCAAATATATTATTTCCAAATTTTGCTACTGCAAATATATTTTCAACAACATTGCCACTATTAAGCATATCTATTGCATATATTGCAAAATAAATAATGGCTGTTCTAATAAAGAAATCTAAAAATGTTGTTATACATTGATCAAAGTATTTTTTTAATTTATCTTCACCACTTGTAGTAATGTACATCATTATGGGGATTGGTGCAATTATTTGTAAATAAGCTAGTTGTATTATCCTTACTCCAACTTGGATAGTAAACATTATTATCAAATACGAAACTGCACAGCCAATAAGTACTGCCATTATACCTCCACCATCAAATTGAATGACCCAAGCAGTATCATTACTATTTTTTATCTTTGCACGTTCACCTAGACATTTATATATATCAGTTTGCCCAAGATTTCCGTTGGCATTAATTATATCATCTCTTAATTTACTTGAGTTTCGACCATATTGATTTTCATTTTCTTGAACGTAAGCAATACATCTCCCAGCGGTTCCACCCGGATCAGAATCAATATCTATATCTGGGTTTAAACGATAGAATACTGTGAAAGTTTCTGCACTTAAATTTTGACCAAAGTCTTCAGTATCTTGTGCTACACCAAAAATAATCTTCTCAATTATGGCACTGCTTATTATTTTGTCTTGTACTTTATATGCAAATTGAAAAATATAATTGCTACTTCCTAATAATACTACTGCTACTACTATTTTTACTATAATATTTCCAGCGCCTTTTTTTTTGTCTGCTAGAGTATCTGGATTAATAATATATTGAATAAATGCAAATGTAAGTCTAAATGTCATAAATATGCCTATAATTAAGCTTATTCTTCCAAACAAAGTTTTGGTTATCGTTTCATCTAATATTTGTGCTCTTCCTAAAGCTTGAAAAACTTTGAAGAAAAATACCATTAGGCTATATATTAGTTCACATAAAACGTACATTACTGTTCTAAAAGCATCAACTATGCTATCGCCTATACTTAAAAAATACATCATAACACCTCCTACTTTCTTATACATGTGTCTGCATTAATTACATCCCATACCTGGTTAGCTAAACTTAATATTAGCTCAACAAAAATTGGTGCTAAAAACACTAAAATTGCTGCTAATATTCTCTTAAAAAATGTTTCTCTTGATTTTTTTATATTTTCTTCCTTTGAAGAAAAAACTGCTTTGCTAAAATCTAATATTCCAAATACTATTAATAAAATCGGTACAATTATTCTTATCCATTTCATTACTTTATTAATTAAATCTACAGCATCTTTTCCTATTAAATCCTCACAATTTTTAAATTCTTTATCGTTATCTGGGTTGATTGGACTTGGGGTAGTATTTTTGTAAACCGATTCATCATCAACTCTTGTATATTTTCCTTTGCTTCTGTTATCATTCGCACCATGTGTTTGATATTTTCTTGAACATCTAGTTCCGGTTAAATTTTTTTGTGTTCCTTTACATTCTTCTATTTTATATACTGCCTCAAAGCATCTATTTTTACCATAATGTGTATCATATTGATAAATTAAGTCTTTTAAAGTAATTGCATTACTTATTGTCATATTTGATGTTTTAAGATCCGAAGTAACATCTATATTATTATCGTATATTACAAAATTCTGCGTTGAAAAATATATTTCTATTTTACTATTTGTGTCTTTATATACACATTTAGTTATCCATTCGTTTTTTAATATTTGTTCTTCTGTGCTTGGCTTTTCAAATATTTTAAAATTGTTATTAATTTTTCCTACTACTTCGTATGAGCTTTTATCATCTACTGTTGTTTTACTTTCGCTTTCTAGTAATTTAGCGTAATCCGAAGTATCATTGTTTTCATATTTTATTGTACCATTATCATTAAGTTTTATATATTTTGGACACTCAGTAAATAAATAATTTTTTTTCTTATCGCTCTTATCATATATTGAGCTTCCTACTTTACTATAATTTAGCCAAACCCAATTTGTTTCATTCAGAGAAATACTTGTAGCATTAGATGGAGCAATATATAATTCTGCTCCTGCATTTCCATAATTTTTTTCATCTTTATATTGTACTAATTTTATTCCTTGCTGACTATCTGTTTTATCATAAACGCATGTTAATTCTTGAACATTTGCAGCCTTTGCTATATCAGTACACATTATAAACGAAACTATAAACGTTAATAACAATATTATTCTTTTTTTCATATCTTTTCACTCCAATCAGACATAATAATTCACTATAAATAAATTATAGCATAGAAAAGTAAAAAAAGAAATCATTTTTTTATGATTTCTTTTAACTTTTCATAATTAAATCCCAACATGTTGACCATGATGTGGTATCAGTATCGTTAATTCCAATTTTTGAAATTGCTCCCATTACAAGTGTTACAATCCATACTACGCAGAATACTAATACTGCATAAAGGAATCTATTTAGAAGTGCTTTCTTTGCTTTTTTAACTTCATCCTCTTTACTTGAAATAACAGCCTTTCCCAAATCAATTGATCCTAGTACTATTAATGCTATTGGAACTCCTATCCAAATTACTTTTATTATTATTCCTACCACATTCCAAATTGGTGCATATTCGTTGGTGCAAACATTTACTAAAGAATACATACTTTTTCCCTCCTTAAATATACTTATATGATACACTAAAATCTATTAAAAGTCAATTGTTTTGACTTTTCTTTACATATTTTCTATTTATATTTAATTTTAAAGTTTAATTTTTTTCTGTTTATGTTATTCTATTATTATTTGTATATTCTTATCTGTGTTTATTAGACTTTTCATTTTCTTCCATTCCGTAATCTAACCATTCCATGTCATAACCTACCCCTATATTTTGTCCTGCCCTTTTGGCTTGTTCTATAGTCCTTCTAACATTTCCCATACCATATTTATATTTATTACCATACATGTTTTTTATCCAGTTACTTGCTTCAACTTTAGGTAAATCATTTCTATTTGGGCCAGATGTTATTTTAGGGGTTCCTTCGGAATTGTTTTGTGACTTTTCTTTAACATATTTTTCTTTAAACTCCACAATTTTCTTAGGTACTGATTTGAAGAATGATTTTAATTTACTTACTTTTCCTCTTACTATATTTTCTTCTTTTTCGTTTAATAAATCATTTAGTCTTTTTTTATCCACTTCTTCTATATCAACTACACCTTTTTCACAATATTCATTTAATTCTTTCAATTCGTTTATCATCATCGGAGTTCCATTTTTAAATTTTTGTAGTAATACATTTGCAACGTATCCATTAATGCTTTCAACAGCAGTGTTATTTTTTTCTATTGTTAACTCCGATATTAGCTCCTTTATTTGTAAAAAACTATTGATATCTATTTCTTGTGTTGCACTCAATCTTTTTAACCTACTGATGGCATTTATTGAACGCTCAAATCCCTCAAGCTGCTGCTTATTACAAGATTCAGATAATTTAATTCTTGTTGATTTTAAAAATTGTTCTAATGTATTATCATCCAAAAGATCTAAAATGTAATTATCGTATAGTTCTTCAATCAAGTTAGATTGATAAGTATAATCATTTATTTTCAATATTAACTTATTAATATCTTTTTTTATTTTTTCTTTATTTACATCTGATAATTTTGATATTGAATTCTTGATAATGCAAATACTATCTTTGATTACATTATCCCATCTTTCATTATCATTCTCATGATGACAATCAATTTCATTAAAGGCTTTTTCTATTCTTTTAATTTCTATAATTATTGAAAGTATACTTTCTGTTTCTTGATCATAAGTCTTACCATTATTATTGGGTAAATCTTTTACTTCAGAAATAAATTTTTGCACATCTTCTAATGAATAATTTAGATCTAAAAATATGAAAACAAACTCTTTGTTTTCCTCTATATTATTTTTCCTGAATTTTTTTATATCTTTTTTTAATTTTTTCATGTTATTAACCTCCCTTACATTATTCAAACATCTTTTCTATTATTTCTAATATTTTCTTTCTTACACTCTCAGTTTCAATATCAACTAGTTTTTCTATTCCATTTGTATCAATTACTATTTCTGATGAATAAATATCTATATTATCATCATTATTATTATCAACTGAATAAATTAAATATCTTTTTCCATCAATTGTAACTATATTTAAAGCATTTGCCTTTTTATTTATTCCATCAATTTCTATAATAAAATTTTCCTTTTCCATTCTTTACTCCTTCTTCTGTTAAATATTTCATTTATTAATATTATTTTATCTCTATAATTGTTCATCAAAATGGTGTTTTTCCTAAAAAATAGACTCATTTCCTTTAATTAAATATACCTATATTTTACACTAATTTAACTTAAAAGTCAAATTTTACATTTTTTCATTTGGTTGTTTATCGTTAAAAATAAAAATAGTAAATTTTTTACTATTTTAGCTTTAAGAAATCAAATATACTTTTTTTCTTTTCTGTTTCTTCACTCTTCTTGATATATCCTAATTTTTCTAATAATGGTGATAATATATCACTGTTATCTTTTTTGTCATTTAATGGTGGTATATTATAGTATACTTTTATTCTTGTTTCTACTTCAAAATCTGCTATTTCTGACTCTGATAATAGACTCTTATTTAATACTACTTTCTGACCTTTTATATCATTTAATGCTTTAGGATTAATCATTGCTAATTTATTTAATTTAAGTATTGATGGTTCAATTAAATATAGTACGTCAGTACATAGATAATCTTTGTTAGATTTATTTAAATCTAACAAAAAGATATCTATACTATTATATTTATCTATAACAGTACTTATTTCATCTGATTTTACTGTTAGTGTGTCTTTATCTTTAAAGTAAGTAAAATCTCTTTTATCTACTTCTAAAGCCATTACACTATAATAGTTACTCAATACTTTTTTTAACATATAAATTAGTGAAGTAGAACCTGCTGAATCAGTGATATTTTTAATTCCTATTATTCTTCTACTAGGTACAAAATGAGAGGAGTTAGTAGTGGAACTATTATTTTCACCTGTATCAATTTTTTGTAAATAGGCTACATCACGGTAAACATTAGGGTTTGTATATAGATACATCAAACTATTTTTGTCTTTTGTAAAGTTATAAATTCCCATATTAACTAATTTTGCTAAGAATGGTTCGGAATCACTTATACTATCATCTTTATCTAATAATAATATAACTTTATCCATATCTATACTCATTGATAGTTTTTGTAAATTAGTTAAATCTTTATAATCTTTAATAGCAGTTATATCTAAAAACATTTTATTAAAGAAAAAGTTTTTAAACTGAGATATTATTTCATCAACAGTATATTCTCCTTCTAACTTTTTTGATACTTCAATATCTAATTCATTTAATACACTACTATATTTATTTGATATGACTGTATCCATTAGTTATTTATCCTTTCTATACGACGTGTTTCTCCATTTACTGGTATTGTGAATTTTAGTTTTAAAAATGGAAATTCTATATATACAAATGTCCTTACTTTATAATAGCTACTTTCTATACCGTCAATAGAACTATCTTGATTTATTTTTGATATACAATAGCCTCTATTTGTATTTATGTAGTCATATCCTTTACAATTGCTTTCACCGATGTTATTTACCCTATATGATACATTGTTTAAATAAGTATCTATTTGGCCAAAAACTCCGGAAGTAATTCCTGTTAGATTATCATTACCATCCATTTCTTTTATTCCTTCATTTTGCTCTATGATATCTATTACTTTATTTTTAACTCTAAATGCCCGAGCATAGTTAAATGCTACTGCTACAAAAACAATATAAACTGATAAAAATATTATTAGTACATATATCATAAATGTTCCACCAACTGAATCTCTCATTATTATCACCTACTTTTGTTTATTATTTACCCATATTATTTAGAGCATCATCACCTTTTGCACCAATATTATTGAAAACTCCTTCAATCCATTTTCTGCCTGGTGCTCCTTCTTTTCCAAATAAGAACATACCAATACCTAATACTGCTACTAAAAGTACGATAGTAATAACTGTCATTGAAACTTCACCTGTTGCTTCTTTCATTTTTTCACCTTCTTTCTTATATATATTTTTTTATTCTTTTTTATATATTTCAAATATTATACAGTTGATACTAATATAAATATTGAAATCAATAATAACACTAAGGAGCATCCACCAGTAACAACCATCATTATTAATGTTTTTCTTTCCATTGTTCCAAGTCTTGCTTGATATTTCATTTCTCTAGCTTTAGCTTGAAGATTTGATACTGATTTAGAAAATGAAACTAATTGTTGATGTTTCTTTTCTTGTTCTCCTAAACCTAATCTATATAATAATCTCATCATTCTCATTGAATCTCTTACTGGATATTCTTTAGCAAAATCCATATAAGGATCTATCGAAGAATCACCAGATTCTATTCTTGCTATCATTCTTTTTAATCCAGGTTTAAACACTTCAGGAGCATCATCAATACTTTTAGCAAGTGCTACTGGCACTGTATAGTGATGAATTAATACTTCAAGTGTTTTTAAGTAATATGGTAGTAATGAATCTATATAATTTAGATGTTGTTTATACCATCTTCTTAAACTTAAATATTGACTTTTAAATACTAAAAATCCTACTACTACTGCTGCTATTACAGATAAGTAACTTAATTGAGATAGGAATAAGAATATTAAAGCTATTGTTACTAATACTCCATTTCTTACTCTCTTCATAAACACTTCATTTGGATCATATACTCTATCACCATATTTAGCTATTAAAAGAAAATCATAGTCTTTTTCTTTTAATATGTTTGTTAATTTACTATCTGCTCCAAACATTCCAGTAGTACTTATTTTCTTATTAACAATGAAAATGTAAAATACTATTACTGCTATTATAAGCATTTCTATATACATTACTCAGCACCTACATTCTCGTTGTAATATTTTTCTCCATTTAGAAGAAACCAACTATTTATTATTACTACGCCATGAACAAATATTCTAATAAAGATATTATCTATCATAGCTATGTATGTTTCTTGTCCTATTAATAATTGTATCAATGCTACCATTCCATATAGTGAAACACCAAAGGTAACAAATTGTTTATGGAAGGCTGCTCTATCTGTTCTATCACGATATACACCTTCAACTAATATATCAATATCTGATAGCATATTTTCAAATGTTTCTTCAGTATCTTTAGCTCCTTCTTTTGTTACTTGTAAAAATAACTGATGCATATTTTTTACCATGTAGTATGGATATTTAGTATCCATATATTTTATCGAATCATAAACATCACCTTTTTCATAAGATAAGGCTATCATGGTTTTTACATCTGATAATAATGGTTCTTCTAATATTCCTGATTCTACTACTCCTTCAAGTGACTTTACAAAGGCTTGAGTAGTAGCAAATTCCATTATAGTATTGGTACAATATACTTGTACTTGTTCAAAGATATATTCACTATATTGTCTTTTACATCTTAAAAAGGTTATATATGGTATAAATGATACTGCTATTATGATATATATTACTGAAATAAATATATTATAAAAGTATAAATAACTTATTCCACCAGCTAGTCCAGCAAAGGCTAATATTTGAAATAGATATTGTCTAGGTGTATACTCTAAGCCTAATTCTTTTACTTTTTCCCTCATCATTTTAAATGAATAAGGTTCTATCTTTCGATATGTATTTACCGCTTGTTCTGAAATAAATTTATATACAGATTCACCTTGTTTTGTACGATATGAAACTATAAATATTATAATTATTCCTATTATAATTATTTCCATTATATCACCTACCTAACTATTACTTATATTATTTATATTTACTGGTCGTGGTATATTCTGTCCTCCATAAATATTTGGTATATTTTGTGGATATACTGTATTATTTTGATTATTACTATTTGGTATACCATTTATTCTTTGATTATTTGTTTGTATTATATTTTGATTTTGATTTGCTACTATTTTATTAACTCCATTATTTATATTTTGACTTTGTACTTGATAAGAACTATTATCTACTACAAAATCATTATTATTTGTTTCTCTTTTTACTTCTTTAAACTCTTCTTTTACTAGTATATCTGGAGGCATTATCACTCCTTGGCTCTCTAAATAACCTAATAAATATTTTGATGGATTTGCTATAGTTTCGTGTCCATCTGGTGTCTTCTTATATAAAATTTTATATTCTGCCTTATTATCTTCGGTAACATAAAATTCTACTACTTCTGATACCTCACGATGAAATCTTTTATATTTTTGACTATAGTATCCTTTTATATGAACTCCTAACTGTACATATCTATGTATTGTTGTTAGAAATTGTCCTACATCTTGATTTGTTTCTAATAAACTATACATTCTACTTGGAATTGATTCTGCTTTATCAGCATGTATTGTAGATAAAATATTATGACCAGATGATATACTATTACGAACAGCCATTACGGCTTCGGCACTTCTTACTTCGGATAGTAATATCCATCTAGGATTTTGTCTCATACAAGTTACTAGCACATCAGAATATGAAGCTATATTATTAGTCTTCATAGCTACTATATCTCTATGAGGAAATATTTTATCTAAGTGTAATTCTAAGGTATCTTCTATTGTTATTATTTTTTCATTTTCTTTTGTATGCGCTGCTAAATATTTTATAAACTCAGTTTTACCTGAACCAGTTTCTCCACTCACTAAGATATTACAATGTCCCTCTACACATTTTAATAGAAAATCATGTATATTTAATCTTATATAGTCTTCTGCTATTATTTTATCTTTTTGTAATCTTATTTTAGCAGGTGTTTTTCTTATTAATACTGCTATTCCATTCTTAGCTATTGAATCATGTACGAAATTCATTCTTAATTCTGCTGATTCAGCATCAAGAAATGGATTAGCCATATTAAATGATTTACCCATGGAGTTGGCACACTGGAATGCAATTTTTTCCATTAATTGATTATTTATTCCAGTGTTTTCTACTCTGTATACTCCTTGAGATAAAGTTTTTAACCAAATTTGTCCATTATTACTATATGATATATCGGTTATATCATCATTCTCTAAGAAAGGTTTTATTGGGCCAAAGTCTATCTGGGTAAACGCTTCATCCATATTTTGCCCTCCTTTTATTCTTTGTTATTATTATCCATTTGTTTGAGTTTGATTTTTAGATTCATTTTCAGCATTCTTTTCTGCTACCTTATCTTCAACACTTGGAAGATCATCAACAGATACAAATACTGTTTTTGAATTAATGAATTCTTCAATATCATGACTACTTACTGTTACTGTATCTTTTTCTGTTAAAGTAGCAGTATTTGGTATTAATATTAATTCTACATCATATTCATCTAAGTATAATGCTTTTCTTAGTAATAAATGTGTTTCTTCAGGTACTGCAAATAACATATATGCAGGAGTTCTTGTGTCTTCACTATTTTCAAATACGTGTTGTCCTGAAGCATCTTTTACATCTAGTACTTCAATATTACTAATGAATTTACCAAACATTATTTCACCTTTGTCATTTAATGATTTATAATAAATATTAATATGACTTCCTGGTGCCATTGAATTTGCATAAGTAGATGCTATAGTAACTGGATAGTTTATTACTGTATATCCTTCTGGTACATCTGCAAATGCTGAATCAGGTAATTCTTTTTCTGATACAACTAAGTCTGTATAGAATAAGCTTCCTTTTGCTATTATTGTATTATAGTTTGAATATTTTCCTACTATACTATTTATATTTGTATAATAATTACCTATTAAGAATGATTTAGGTACATTCATAGTTCCTATCATATCTTTCTTAATATAAGTTCTTGGTTGAATTGTATTTATTGCATATGGTACTTGTACTAATTCTACTTTAGAATTAATACGATAATTATAACCAATATATAGTACTACTAAACATACTATAATCCCCAATATGGTAACTGTATTTTTGTTACCAAGAAATTTTTTCATTGATGCTTTTAAGTTATTCATAATTTCCTCCTTTTTATTTTTTAACTTATCTTGTATTTATATTCTGAATATTGCCATGTTGCTGTATATTTTACTATGGCATAATCTTGATTACCAGTCCCTACACTTGTAATTTGAACTTTGTTTTTCTTTTCAGTATTTTGATTTGGTCTAGCCAATCCTCCGAATACTCTTATACTACTATCATTATACACATTTTTTTCTATATTTGCAAGTGGTAAAAAGTAACCATAATCATTTTCTGCATCTTTATAGTCAATATCTCTTTTCAATATTGCTTCATTTACTATTCCTTGCGTAGGTTCCATACTTTCAAATTTTACATAGCTTAACATCTGATATTTTATTTTACCGGATATTAATTCATCAGGAACATTCAATTCTAAAGTGGTATCATACTTTTTAGTCGATGGTACTTTCTTTACAATAGCATAATATGTTTTCTTCATTGTCTTTATTTCATAAGGATTTTCATTAGTAATAGTAGAACTACTTTTACCTTCTTTTCCTACATATTCAAATATTCCTGTTAATTCATTTAAAACATTATAACTGTCTTCAGTATTATAAATACGATAATTTTCTATTCCTGTATCTATTCTTACTGAAACTTTAGGTGGTTCTTCGATAACATCGAAGAATTTTATTGTGTACTTAGTACCAATTATTAGAGTAGATTCTGCAAATCTTCTGGTAAAGTTTTCTACAAATTTTTCTCTTACTATTTTTAAATTTCCTGTTTCTCTATAGTATGATATATCTATTGAATCCACCATTGCGGCTTCTGTTATTTCTTTTAATAGATAATAATCATTTTCATTAGTAGTTGTTAATTGTTGGAATAATAGTATTATTGATACTCCTATTATTCCTAGAATCATTACTCCTACTGTTACTGTAGACCATTTCACTTACCATCACCTACTCTTTTATAATATTTTCTCTTTTTATTGTATCAAAGTATTTATCAATGAATGTACTCTTATCACCATTCATTGTTTTCCAATCAAAATATCCACCATGTTTTAATTCGTCTTTATTATATTGTTTTATTTCTTTTGTTGATAAGCCATCTAGTGTTGTAGAATATTGTAACTTATCATTTGAATATGAATTTGCTAAACGTTCTTTATTATTTGGTATTTTCCTATTATACCAATCATACCAATTCATACCAGGATTTCTACTTGGAAATGGATTAGTTATATCAATTGGTCTATATATAAATACATATTTATTACTTCCTTTATCTTTTGATGGAGTACTATAAAGTGGATATAAATTTAGTGAACAATTATCATTTGCACCATTTAATTTATATTCCCAAGTGCCTGTCCAACTTTTATTTTTATCTTTACTATCATTTTTTACTGATGATTCTTTTAGTCTATCCATACCAGTTATAGTAGCAATTATTTCGTATTTTTTACTTGTATCCCAATTTAATGGAGTATAATATTTATTATTTAGTCCTTGATTATTTTTATCGGTTCGGTAGTTTACTTTGCCTGTATATTCTTCTAATACTGAATTAGGTAAATATACTATACACATAGTTGTTAATGTTTCTCCATCAGTAAAGTTTCCTGATTCTTGACATTGTATGTTTTGAGTAAAATAATTATCCGGTATTGTTTCATTACCAAATTGTGCTGACTTTATAGCAAATTTATTTTTGAATTCATCTATACTTACTAACTTATTTTTCATAGCTTCTGTTATATCTTCTTTATTTCCTTTTAGTTGATTTCCCAAAGTCCATTTTATTGTATTATAATAAATTATACCAAACTTAAATCCTCCTCCAGCATATGTTTTAGTTGGTGTTAAAATAGTTGATATTATTCCTGATTGTTCTATCTTTACATTTGCCTTTGATTTTATTTCATTATTATTATCTTTTACATTTACTGTTAACTCTTCACAAGTACTCTTAAATGAATCACTAGTACTATTACATGCTGCCTTTATATTAGGATTACTTGGTTTGCATTTTTTATCATTATATACTTTAATAGCAAATTCACCTTGAGGTTTTACCCAAGAAGCATATACTACCATTTGTTTCTTTTCATCTCCTGGATAACGTATCATACTATAATTATTTTGTGTTCCAGTTAGTGTGTATGTTGAATTTACATATACGACGTATTCTCCAGGAGAATGCGTTGTTGAATTCAGTACCTTAAAACCATCTATGCTCGACTTTTTATACCCGTTTTTAAATCCGTTTGCAGTGCCATTTCCTCCTGGATAATCTGCTATTGTGTAAACATTATCTTGATCTTCTGTATATTGAGCTGCTGTACTCCACGCGTATGGATTACAGTAAGAATATCCTTTATTTATTTCATTACAGCTTCCTTTATTACCATTTACATCTTCAATTACATAATTGCCACTTACATCTCTTAGAATGCCTTCAGGTATTAATACTTTTAGTTTATTGGCTCGTGTATTTTCTGTTATTTTTATGTTTGAACTATCATTTTGAGCTGCTACAGCACTATTTAAAGATATTGTTTCCCATCCAGTATATTCTTGACTATATTTTTGTGTATAATCTGCATTATGAACTGCTATTTGAAATTTTATTTCTTCTCCATCTTCAGTTCCCCAATCCGAAGTGTTAAATGTTACTGAAAAGCCTATATCTTGATATAGACACTGGCTATTTTTTTTGCCGTTTTCACATTTATTATTCCAACCAAGTTTTTTGGCTTCTGATAAAAATTCGCCTATGTATGAATTTTCACACTCACTTTTTTGTTTATAAAAATAATATTGTTGGCAATAAAAATTATAGTTTATTCCGTCAATTGTTCCACCATTTACTTCTTTTACATCTAACTGTGCTACGTTTTTATCTATTGCCCTTATTTTAATTCTTTGATCTCCACCAGTTTTAGTAATGTTAGAATCACTTTTCCCTTTTCTACCATCATAATTCCTATAGTTATGGGTACATGTTACAAATGCCCATCCTTTTAATGTTATTTTATCATCTCTAATTGATAAATCAGTAATGTCATACCTTAATACTCCACACTGTCCTGTTTCCGCTAATGCAATATTAGGAAAAATAATAAAGGATATTATAATGAATAGAAATAATAATCTCTTTTTTTTCATTTTAATACACCTCTATTTCTTATCTTTCTTATCAATATTACTATTATTAATATGATAAGTATAATACTTAATGCACCCACTATATATAGTTTATAATCAGTTATAAAAGTTAATATAATATTTAAATAATTTTTATCTTCAATTTGTGGTTTCTCTTCTGTATCATTTATCTTATATGTTTTTCGATAATGGTCTACTCTTTCTTTAAAACTATCATAGCTAACATCGTATTCGTAATACTTACCACATAGTGGAAATTTATCTCCATCTATTCCTTTACACAGAGGATCTAAAGAATATATATTAAATCTTGGTAATCTTAATGTTATTGTATCTATTACTTCTTCACATTTGTTTGAATATACTTCTATTTCCCATTTTCCATTAACTAACTCTCTAGTTATCTTACCATCTGTTGGAGTTAATTTGTAATTTAATCCATCAGATATAATTATATAGTAATCATTAGGTATATTAATTATATCTACATTAAATTTATTATAATCTTCTCCTCCATCTTCATTTATAGTTTTACCCTTATGTTCATATTCTACTTTTATTACTCTTGCTTCTTTTTTTAATTCGGATAGTTCTTCATTTGTGCAACTTGCTTTAACAAATGGTATACTTATAAGTAACATTAATAATGTCATTATTGAATACACTTTTTTATTCATATACTATCACGTCCCTATTCTATATGAATTATAACATTTTTTTACTTAATTTAAAAGTTTTTTTTGCAATTTTGGTAAAAAAATGTTATTATTAATTAGGTGATATTATGAAGAGTAAAACATTTAAGTTAATTTTGGGAATTTTAATTATTATATTTGTTGGTATAATTATAGGATATTTTATCTTTAATAAGAATAACAATCTTGTTAAATTAGATTATAAGGATATTGTTAATAAAATTGATAATAAAGAGAGTTTTGTACTTTGTGTATCTAGAACTACTTGTTCTCATTGTCAAAGTTATAAACCTAAACTTCAAAAAGTAGCAAATAAGTATAATATTAAGATTTATTACACAAATATAGATACTTATAATAAAGATGAATTAAATGATTTTAATTCTAGAATTACTTTTGATGGTGGTACTCCTGTTACTTTATTTATTAAAAATGGTGAAGAAAAGACTACTGCTACTAGAATTATTGGTGATGTTTCTAGTGAAAAAATTATAGATAAATTAAAAAAGAATGACTTTATTAAATAAAGTTATTCTTTTTCTAAATAATCTTCTCCTTTAAATGGATCACTTCTTAATAAATTTGGAAAATCTTGTTGTCTTAATGCTTCATATGTTACTAATGCTACGCAATTAGATAAATTTAAAGCTCTGATATTATCACTTGTTGGTATTCTATAACATTTATCTAAATTATTATGAAGTATTTCTTTTGGAATACCAGTGCTTTCTTTACCAAATATTAAATAATAATTTTTATTTTTATCACTAAAGTCTATTTCACTATATGCTTTAGTACCATATCTTGTAAAATAATAATATTCTCCTTCATTTTGTTTTTTAAATTCTTCATAATCCATGTATCTTTGATAATGTACTTTATCTATATAGTTAACACCACTTCTTTTAATTCTTTTTTCATCCATTACAAATCCAAGGGGTTCTATTAAATGTAACTTACTATTTGTACCTGCACATGTTCTCATTATATTACCTGTATTTTCTGGTATTTCTGGTTCATATAATACTATATTAATCATTGATTATCTCTTCTTTCTTTAAAAATTTTTCAAATGCTTTAATGTCATAATTATTATCTTTTATACTATAACTTTCTACTACTTTCCCTTCATCAAAAATTATCAATGTTGGTACCTCAGATAAATTACTTAGGTATTTTTTATTTATTTCTACTGATTCATTTGTTAAATTTAAATATAATACTTTATTATTTAAATCATTCTTTATTATTAGGTTTTTAAATTTATTTTCAAACATTCTTATTTTTTCATCATTTAGTACCGATACATAAACTATTGCTTCCTTATTTTCTACTAAATAATCATCTAATTCATTATAATTAATGACCATAAGATATTTATCAAGTATTGGTTCTTGTAATTTGTTTTTTTGATAAATACTTTGCCAATTGAATAAATAGACTACTAATAATATTGTAAATATTAATATTACTGCTAATATTATATAATTCTTAAATGATATTTCTTTCTCTTTTTTCATTTTCAAGTTCCTCCTTTTATATTGTATCAATAATTTTTATCTTTTTCAAGAAATTATATGTTTTTTTTCTTGATCTATGCTATAATATTGTTGCTTAATTGAGGTGAAATCATGAAAGAAAATTATGATAATTATAAACAAGAATTTATCTATGTTTTGAGAATGCTCAATTCTTGCTTTGTATTTCCAAAAAAATTCGTTTTGATGCATGACAATATTTTTTTAAGATATAAGATAGCTAATATACATGAAAAAGATTTCAAAATTAGAGGAACTAAAGAAAAAGATAATAAATTTGAAAACAAATTTATTTCAATCTTTATTACCGATTTTAAAAAGCATATACCAGATGAACATTTAATCATTGGTATTAAAAATATTAAACCAATAAATTGTTATAGTGATACATTTATAAACTATCTTTTTTCTTTGATGTGTATTGGAGGATTATATAATGGTAAAACTCATTCGATTTTTATTAATACAATGGATAAACATAAAGAAGTTTTATATCATGAATTGTTGCATGCAATGACATCTTTTAAATGTGGAAGTTTATTTATATCTGGGTTTAGTCATAAAAATATAGGATACGGACTAAATGAAGGATACACTGATTTAATTACTAATAGACTATTAAATAACTCAGTATACGATTATAAAATTGGTTACCCTTATGAATCTATTGTTTCAAGAATTATTGAACTGATTATAGGAAAAGAAAAAATGTATTCACTCTATTTCAAAGGTGATCTATCTGGTCTTATAGATACTTTATCTCAATATTTACATAAATCTGATGTCATGAATTTTATGATAAATTTAGATAAAATTAATCATATAAGTTATTTACGACTTGTTTCCTCGATTAAAGACTTAAATGAAGATACATATCTAAACAATTTATATAATCAAATTACTTTATTCTTATATAAACTTTTGTCTGGTAAATTTAATGAATGTTGTACATTTGATGATATAAATTCTTATTTGCATATATCTAAAGAAGCAATTAATTTAATTCAATTACTAAGTAATTATACTACTTTTGAAAGAGAAAAAAATGTTATAAAATAGAGGTGAAATCATGAAAGAAAATTATAGTGTTAAATGTGAAGAAATTTTAAATAATTTAAAAGAAAGGAAAAAACTTTTACTGCATAGTTGTTGTGGACCTTGTAGTAGTTATGTTATTAGTTATTTAACAGAATATTTTGATATAACCATTTTTTATTATAATCCAAATATTTATCCATATGAAGAATATTTAAAAAGAAAAGAAGAACAAATTAGACTTATTAATGAAATAAGTAAGGTTAATAATGTTGATATATTAGATTGCGATTATGATAATGATAAATACAATGCTTTAATTAAAGGACTTGAGAACGAGCCTGAAAGAGGTAATAGATGTAAGGTTTGTTATTTAATGAGAATGGAAAAAACTGCAGAAACTGCTAGTGAAAATAATTATGATTATTTTTGCACTACCCTTTCTGTTAGTCCTTATAAAAATGCTGAATGGATTAATGAATATGGTAAAGAGCTTGAAAATAAATATAATATTAAATGGTTATATTCTGATTTCAAGAAAAAAGATGGATATAAAAATTCCATCTTACTATCTAATAAATATAATTTATATCGTCAAAACTATTGTGGTTGTATTTATTCTAAACCCCAGTAGTTTTTTTCTGAATTAAAATATATGCTACTATTACTACTGCTATTGCTAATAATATACATACTGTGCCAATAACGATATATTTAACACTTGCTTTACCTTTATTATTCAATCTTGCAACGTTTGGTTGTCCAGTAATACTTGCTAAACTTGGATCTGAAACAACTGCTAATTTTTCTGCTTGTGGGTTTGGTTGTGGTTCATTTATACCTACTTGATTTATTCCTATGTTAGATACTTCTGGTTGTTGCATTGGTTGCTTAGGTTCTACACTTTGAGTAGTAGGTTGTACTAATGGCTCTACAACTGGTTCATTATTAATTTGTAAATTAGGTACTATTGGTTCAGCAGGCTTTATTGGTTCTGGATTTGCCGGAATTGCAGATACAGTTGATTGCTCTACTTGAACAGAATTTTGCATTACATTGTTTTCTTGAGTCATACCAACAGGTTGTACATTTTCACTAGCTATTGAGGCTTGGTTTGCACTTACTGAAGGTATTTCCCATGTTGGAATTGCTTGTTTAGGTTCTTCTACAGCAGGTGCAACTGTTTGTAAATTTGTACTAAAGAATTCTTCTGCTAAAGCAACTAACTCTTTACTGGTTATTGCGATAGAACAATTATTATAATATTCTTGTTCATTTAAAGCAGGAATCTCATTTGATAATGTTAATTTGTATTTTTCAGTTAAACCTTTTAATAGTGTCTCTGAACTTTCACCTTTTTTATAATTCGTTGGTGTCAATATGATTATGTTATAAACTATTTCACTTAATTTTTGTTTTTCTTCAGGTAATATATTGTCTATGAAATATCTACCTTCTGAATTTAATACTAATCTTGATACAAAAATTTGCTTGTTTTCAGCATTTTCATCAACACAATAAATTACATAATCTTTACCTTCCTGATTAAATTTAACAATTCCTGTAGCTACTTTTTGAATATTATTATTTCTATCTATAATTGTAAATGTCTTATTCATAAAAGTTTCCTCCTTAATATATTAACGATATCACTATCGTCTATTCTGAAGTAAGTATAACATATTTTTTTAACTCTTACAAGGGTTATTTTAAAAAATGTTAATTTCTTTCATTTAATTTTCTGACTTTTACTAATGTTGTTCTATTTATTTCTTTATTCTTTATTAGTCTTTGTTTTATAATGTTTACTTTTTCTTGACTATTTTTAATATTTTTTTCTATCATCATTATTTTTTTATATGCTTTTTCGTACTCATCTAAATTATATTTAAGAAAACAATCCTTAAATTCATTCTTTAATCTACTTACATCTTGTAATGCGAGTTCTATATTATCTTCAACACTATTAACATCATATATTTTATTATTAATCTCTTGTTCATAGTTTGATACTGAGTATACTGCTTTTTTTGTTGTTTCATAATGCATATTATCTAACATACTATGTAATAGTTTTCTAGTTGCCGCTGTCTTGGCTCCGATGCTTGGCAGTAATCCACGTAATGGTGTTAATGTTAACAAGCCTATATATCTAAGCGATGTCAATAAAAAGCCATCCATTCCTTTTAATTTTTTTTCTGCATATGTTTTTACGTCGATATTACTTACTTTTTTTGATAATTCTTCTAAATATTTATTATTTTTTTCAATAATTAGATTACAGCAATCATCAATTTCTTTAAGATTAACAATTTTGTTTTTTGCGTTTCTATATTTCTCATTTCTTTTAGCTAGTTCTTTTACACGATCATCACTAATTTCTTTTATTTCACTTGTTTTTTCTGATAGTTTATCAAGTTTTTCATATAAGTATTTATATTCACTTAATAGTTTTATTCTATTTGGTATATTTTTTAATTTACCCTCAGTAATCTTTTCTTTATAAGCTATTATATCATCAATCAATATACTATTGTCTAATAATAATGGCTCTTCGATTAAGTTATGTTCCTTTATCAGTTTATAATTTTTTCCTATTCTTTCTAATCTTTCTAATAAATTTGATATCTTTTTATTTATTTCTTTGGCCTTTATATACAAATCATAATCATCTTCATATTTTGTTATTAGGTATTCTTCGCTTTCAATTATTTCACATTCATTTTTAATTTTCTCTAATTCTTTCTTGAATTTTAAGAATATTTTTTCTTCTAAATCATTACTATCTATTTTATTAAATACAAATTTATATTCATCTTGTGTAATTTTTTGGTTTAATGGCAAGTTTTTATCCTGTAGTATAGTTGTAGTCTGATGTTTACTATTTAATTCATTCTTATTTATTGCTTTTTCATTAACATTGAGGTTTGATTTAACATTTTTGCTTTTAATCATTATATTTTTATCATCATTTATTTTTTTTGATTTAAAATCATTTTGTTTATTTGGTATTTCTTTTATTTTATCTATCGCTTTTCCAAAGACTCCTATTAACAAAAGTGGAGAAAAAACTATAATTTTTATCGGATTATCAAAATTTTCATTTTTATATTTTTCTTTATCTTGTTTTCTTTTGGTATTATAAGAATATTTTCTTTCTCTAAACCTTTCTCTAATTTCATTTGCCATAAAAATTCTCCTCAACAAATATTATAACATAAAAAAAGAAAAGCACATATACTTTTCTGATATTATAACATAAAAAAAATATTGGCAACGACCTATTTTAGCAACTAATCACTATCTTCGGCGCTGAAGTGCTTAACTTCTGTGTTCGGTATGGGAACAGGTGAACC
>JABLTN010082553.1_pt1 | contig 42951 bp, 29 predicted proteins | sample 7160141 | NCBI WGS metagenome assembly JABLTN01 (sample SAMN14651226, study PRJNA627086) | human gut metagenome | isolation source: feces | host: Homo sapiens | reverse complement strand
GTTTTAAAGATAGCAGTAATATTCGGTGCAGATGCCGTATATATCGGTGGTGAAGCATTTGGATTAAGAGCTAAGGCTAAGAATTTTTCAATAGAAGATATGAAAGAGGGCGTTAAGTTCGCCCATGAAAGAAATGTTAAGGTTTATGTTACAGCTAATATTCTGGCACATAACTATGACCTTGAGGGGGCAAGAGCTTACTTTGAGGAGCTTAAGGAAGTGGGTCCTGATGCACTTATTATATCTGATCCGGGAATGTTCACAATAGCAAAGGAAGTGCTTCCTGATACAGATATCCATATCAGTACACAGGCTAACAATACTAACTATATGACATATAATTTCTGGTGGAACCAGGGTGCAAAGCGAGTGGTTTCAGCAAGAGAATTATCGCTTGAGGAGATTAAGGAGATAAGAGCACATATCCCTGAAGAGATGGAGATTGAGACATTCATGCATGGCGCAATGTGTATCTCATATTCAGGAAGATGTCTGTTATCAAGCTTCCTTGCAGGAAGAGATGCAAACAGGGGTGCATGTACGCATCCATGCCGCTGGAAGTATGCAGTTGTTGAGGAGAACAGACCTGGACAGTTCATGCCTGTATACGAGAACGAGAGAGGAACATATATATTTAACTCTAAGGATTTGTGTATGATTGAGCATATTCCAGAGATGGTAAGCTCAGGTATCGATTCATTTAAGATAGAAGGCCGTATGAAGACAGCTCTGTATGTTGCAACTGTTGCAAGAACTTACAGACTTGCTATTGATGATTTCATAGAAGACCCTGAGAAGTATAAGGCCAGAATCCCATTCTATAAGAGTGAGATAAGCAAATGTACTTACAGACAGTACACAACAGGCTTCTTCTTTGGAAAGCCGGACGAGAATACACAGATATATGACAGCAACACATATATCAGGGAATACACATATCTTGGTATCGTAGGAGATGCTAACGAGCAGGGACTTTACCATATTGAGCAGCGTAACAAGTTCTCAGTTGGCGAGACAATTGAGGTTATGAAGCCAGACGGACAGAATATAGAAGTTACAGTCAAGCGTATTGTTGACGAGAATGGAAAGGACATGGAGAGCTGTCCACATCCTAAGCAGAACCTCTATATTGACTTAGGAATCCAGCTTGACAAGTATGATATCTTAAGACGCCAGGAAGAAGAGACAGAAGTTAACAGTTAAATTAAAGAGACAGTTGGATAGGCAATTAAAGGCACCTTTACACATATTATATATAAAAATGTGTAGGGGTGCCTTTTTGAAAACATTTGAAAAACCGTTATCGGCACAGGAAGAGAAAGAACTGCTGATAGAATTACACAATGGCAATAGTGCGGCACGCAATGTTCTTATTGAAAAGAACATGCGTCTGGTTGCTCATATAGTGAAGAAATATACCTCTACGGAACGTGATTACATTAATGAAGATCTGATTTCAGTGGGAACAATAGGTCTTATAAAGGCTGTTGATTCATTTGACATAGAAAGAAACGTAAGATTTGCCACATATGCTGCCAAATGTATAGACAACGAGATTCTTATGCTTTTCCGTCAGGATAAAAAGAAAGAACGGGAAGTGTCGCTGAACGAGCCTATAGGAAAGGACAAAGAGGGAAATGAGATAAGCCTTAAGGACATAATTGGAGAGGATTCAGGAAGAAAACAGCCGGATGCAGTAGAAGATTATATGTTTTATGAGCAGATAAAGTGTATATATGGTAATATAAAAAAGGTGCTTGCACCAAGAGAGATAGAGATACTAAAATACAGGTATGGGCTTTTTGGTGCAAAAGAATGTACACAGAATGAGCTTGCTGACAGACTTGGTATAAGCAGGAGTTATGTGAGCAGGATAGAGAAAAAGGCACTTGGCAAATTAAGAGGAGTGCTTATAGAACGAAAATTAATGTAACAGGAGACAACATTTATATTACAATATAGTCAGGAGGACAGGTCATGGAGATTACAGATGCTAAAGTAATAGCTGAAAGATTATCTAAGGTAAGAGATATTATGAAGACAGAATGCGTTGATATATATGTGGTTGTTACAGGTGACTATCATATATCAGAGTATGCCGGTGATTACTTTAAAGAAAGAGAATTTATTACAGGATTCACAGGCTCAGCCGGAACTGCCGTAATAACACAGAATGATGCAAGGCTTTTCACTGACGGAAGATATTTCGTGCAGGCTGAAAAGCAGATAGAAGGGACAGGCTTTTCACTTATGAGAGTTGGTGCACCGGGCGTTATGAATGTGACTCAGTACTGCGAAAGCATTATTAAAGACGGAATGCGCTTAGGTTTTGATGGAAGAACAATGCCGGCAGAAGAAGGAACAGAGTTTACCGATATATGCAGGAAGACAGGAGCAGACTGCCTGTATGATTTTGATGCGATAGAGAGAATCTATGAGGACAGAGCAGAATTTCCACACACTAAGGCATTCTCTCTTGATGAAGAGTACTCAGGAGAAAGCATAGAAAGCAAGCTTACACGCATAAGAAAGTACATGGATAATAAAAATGCTGATGTACACATCATGGCAACTCTTGACGACATATGCTGGACATTTAACATAAGGGGACGCGATGTTGAGTGTAACCCTGTAATTATGGCGTATTCAGTGATAACTAAGAATAATGCATATCTTTATACAGATGATGACAGATTCGATGATAAGACATTTGCAATATTAGAAAAAGCAGGAGTGAGGATTCAGCCATATGCTAAGCTTTATGATGATATTGCCGGCATGAGTGGAAATGTGCTTATTGATAAGAAACGTGTCAACATGCGTATATACAAAGAAGTTATATCTGCTGGCAATGCAGAAGTGGTGCTTGCTGATAATCCGGCAATGCTTTTTAAAGCGGTAAAGAATGAAACAGAGATAAAGAATCTGTACAGTGTACATGTTGACGATGGCGTGGCTGTGACAAAATTCATATTCTGGCTTAAGAAAAATGTAGCTTCAGGCAATATAACAGAAGCAGGTGCGGCAGAATATCTTGATAATCTGAGAAGCAATATAAAAGATTACATAGAACTGAGTTTTGACACAATCAGTGCGTATAATGCCAATGCAGCAATGATGCATTACCATGCAGATGAAACTAATGCTGTGGTGTTAAAGCCAGAGGGGATGCTGCTTGTAGATTCAGGCGGACAGTATCTGAGAGGAACAACTGATATAACAAGAACGATTGCACTCGGACCTGTTACCGACAAGATGAAGATGTACTACACACTGACGCTTAAAGGAATGTTAAGTCTTGCAAATGCAAAGTTTTTAAAGGGTTGCAACGGCTACAGTCTTGATATACTTGCGAGAGCACCACTGTGGAATGCCGGAATGGATTACCGCTGCGGAACAGGGCATGGAATAGGATATCTTCTTAATGTGCATGAGAGTCCTAATGGATTTCGATGGAAGCATAATCCGGGAAAGAATGATCTTGCAGTTATAGAAGAAGGTATGGTTACCTCTGATGAGCCAGGTGTATACATTGAGGGTGAGTTCGGCATAAGAATTGAAAATGAAATAGTATGCCAGAAAGACTTCGACAATGAATATGGCACATTTTTAAAGTTTGACATGCTCACTGTTGTTCCTATAGATTTAGAGCTGGTTGATATTAATTATCTTGACACTGTAGATATTGAGCGGCTGAACAACTATCAGGAAAGAGTATATAAAACACTTGAACCATATTTTGATGGAGAAGAAAAGGTTATGTTAAGAGAGGCAACAAGACCAGTAGGAGTGTAATATGGAATTAAAAGAATTTTCACATAAGGGTGAAGTTATTGAGAAGGAGATTAAGAAAGAGTTCAGGTTCATGGGGCGTACAATTAAGAAACGCAGGGTTGGACTTCTTATAGCAGCAATCGGAGTAATAGCAGCAATGGTTGTAGCACTTTTTATCCGTTCACAAAGGTTTGATGTGTGGGATTATGTCACAATAAGCTATAATGGTGCTAACGGCTATGCAAGCCCGGAATTCACGCTTAACAAGGACAAGCTATACAAAGAACTTATGGGAAAAAGCAATGACTCAGACAAGTCATACAATGTTAAAATGCTTATTGCATCGATAGACATATCTTCAGAGGCAGCAGATGTTTCTAACGGTGATACATATAAGGTAAGACTTGATGCTGACAAAAAATATGAGGATGCTGTCGGGATAAGTATAAGCAGTGGTAATAAAAAGATAAAGGCATCGGGAATATCTAAGGGAACATCTGTTGAACTGTTTGACAGGCTGGATGTTATGTTTACAGGGGTAAGTCCGGAGGCTAACGTTGTCATAACCAACAATTGGGATGATGAGTACCTCGCAGGTCTTACGTTTACTGCAGACAAGAAGAATAATATAAGTTATGGCGAATCAGTTAAGATAACATGTAATGTATCATATGAAGAGATTGCGAGACATGGATTCCTTGCACAGAATATGGAGGCTTCATATAGTGCAGACAAGCTGCCGGGATATATCGACGATGTGTCTAAGATAGACAGGAGCGTTATAGAGCAGGTGGGAAAAGAAGTGCTTGATACAATTACGGCTGAAACAGCAGATACAACATTTCATATGCTGTATAAGGCAACAAAGGATACTTCATATCTGTACCACATTAATGAGGAAACAGTCAGTGCTGCGAAGATTGTCTCAACATATTTCCTTTCAAGAAAGGGAACTGCCGGTGATAACAATAACTACGTATACATAATTGCCCAGGCAACAATATCAGATTCGGAAGACAGCAAAACTGTCTACTTCGCATTTTCATACAGCAATACATATCAGAATGTCGATGGCACATTTGACATGAACCACGATAATGAAAGTAAGAGATACATATGCAGCACGGATTATGATGCTCTGTACAATGAGTGTATCGGCAGCAAGAGTGAAAATTATACTATAAAAGAGGTTAAATAGCTGTTTGTATAATGTATTCTGTTGTGATATAATTTATTTATAAATGCGCTAATAGCAGGGGGGATTAGCCTGCGGAAAGAGGTTGAAGGTGAATTATAGAAAGAAAGTTAGATTGGGCGATGTTCTGGTTAAGAAGGGAATAATAGATGAGAACCAGCTGCAGACAGCACTTTCGAGACAGAGAGAGCAGGGCAAGATGCTTGGAGAGATGGTTATAGCACTTGGATATGCTAACCAGAAAGATATTAATGAAGCTCTTTGTGACAGTCTTGGAATTGATTATGTTGATATGAGAGAGACAGAAGTAAGTGACGATGTTCTTTCTCTGCTTGATGAGAGTATTATGAGGAAATATACTCTTGTTCCGTTAGGTGATGCACCGGATAATCCGGGTGCTATAAGAGTTGCGATGGCAGATCCTACTAACATACTTGCTATGGATGATATCAACATTGTAACTGGAAAGCAGGTTGTTCCTGTCCTTGCTAATGCTACAGATATTAATGCATTCTTTGATAAAGCATTTGGACAGAAGCAGGCCCAGAGTATCGTTGACCTGTATAAGAAAGAGCAGGGCGAGACAGTAAGGGAAGAGACTAAGGAAGATAAGGCAAGACGAGAAGAGATAGAGAATGCTCCTATCGTTCAGCTCATTAACAGTGTTATTGAGCAGGCTGTACGACAGAGAGCTTCCGATATACATATTGAACCAATGGAGAAGGATATCCGCGTACGATACAGAATTGATGGTAACTTAAGAGAGATTATCCAGTATGATAATACTCTTCTTGGAGCTATCACAACACGTATCAAGATTATGTCAGGAATGGATATCTCTGAGAAGAGAAAGCCACAGGATGGACGTATTACAATTACTGTAGATGGACGTGAGTATGATATCCGAGTATCTAACCTTCCTACAGTATATGGCGAGAAGTGCGTTATGCGAATCGCTTCCAAGGAAGGCTTCAACATTGATAAATCAAAGCTTGGACTTACACCAGCGGATCTTAAGGTATTTGATGATATTTTAAAGAATCCACATGGAATCATCCTTGTAACAGGACCTACAGGTTCTGGTAAGTCTACAACACTTTATACAGCTTTAAGTGAACTTAATACAGAAGATGTTAATATCATAACTGTTGAAGACCCAGTCGAGGCTAACATTGATGGTATCAATCAGGTTCAGGTTAATAACAAAGCCAACCTTACATTTGCAACTGCCTTAAGATCAATCTTACGACAGGATCCGGATATTATCATGATCGGTGAGATCCGAGATGGTGAGACAGCCGAGATTGCGGTACGAGCTTCTATCACAGGTCACCTTGTTGTCAGTACACTGCACACTAACAGCACAGCAAGTTCTGTCGCTCGTCTTGAGGATATGGGTATTGAGTCATACCTGATTGCTGATTCACTTGTTGGTATTATCGCCCAGCGACTTGTAAGAAAGCTGTGCGACTGCAAGATGCCTAAGGAAGCAACTGCATCAGAGAAGCATATGCTTGGACTTAATCCTGATGAACCATATACAATATATGAGCCATGTGGCTGTAAGCTGTGTAATGGAACAGGATACTATGGACGACTCGGTATATATGAGATTATGAAGATAACTCCACCAATTAAGAGACTTATCTCAAAACATGCTGGAGCAGAAGAAATTAAGAACCAGGCTATAAAAGAAGGAATGAATACTCTTAAGATGGCTGCTATCAATGCAGTTAAACAGGGGGTAACAACAATAGCTGAGATGGTAAGGGCTACATATGAGGCAGAGGAAGATGACTCGCAGCCTAATCCTAATGCAGCTAAAGCGTCAGGTTCAGATATAGAACACATTGAACTTGAACAGATTAATTAATAAACAATACAATGGAACAATACAATGGGGGCAAAAATGTTATTTACAATTGAAGAATTACTAACTATAGCGAAAGAAAAGAAAGCGAGTGATGTCCATATGACAGTTGGACTTCCGCCAAGAATCAGAATTAATGGAGAGCTTGTTGATCTTGATTATCCTAAGATGACACCGGCTGACTGTGAAGAACTGATTCTGTCCATAATGGATGAAAGGCAGAAGGAACTGTTTAAGGACAGGGGCGAACTCGATTTCTCTTTCTCGTCCCCTAATGTAGGAAGATACAGAGTTAACGTATTCAGGCAGAGAGGTTCAGTTGCGTGTGCAATGCGAGTTGTAGGAACAGTTATTCCTAAGCCGGAAAGTCTTGGAGTTCCTAAGTCAGTTATAGAATTATATGCCAAGAAGAGAGGACTTGTTCTTGTAACAGGACCTACAGGTTCCGGTAAATCTACAACACTTGCTTCTCTGATTGACAGAATCAATGATAATCGTAATGCACATGTAATAACACTGGAAGATCCTATTGAGTACCTTCATACTCACAGAAAGGCTATGATTAACCAGAGAGAAATCGGACTTGATACACATTCATATGCAGATGCATTAAGAGCAGCACTCCGAGAAGATCCGGATGTTATTCTCGTAGGAGAGATGCGAGACTTAGAGACTATCTCAACAGCCATAACGGCAGCAGAGACAGGTCATCTTGTATTCTCGACACTGCATACAATTGGTGCGGCTGCAACAATTGACCGTATCATCGATGTATTCCCTCCGCATCAGCAGCAGCAGATAAGAATCCAGCTTGCCGTAGTACTTGAAGCTGTTATATCACAGCAGCTTATCCCTACAGCCGACAAGCAAGGTCGAGTAGCTGCATTTGAAGTAATGCACGGAACAATTCCAATCAAGAACCTTATTCGAGAGGCTAAGACATACCAGATATCAAGTGTCCTCCAGACAGCAAGAAAAGAAGGTATGCTTTCGATGGATGATGCGCTGCTTGACCTTTACAACAAAGGCCTTATCAATGCAGAGAATGCAATGGGTTATGCACAGGATGTTAACTATGTTGCTAAGAGAGTTAATCAGTATTATTGATTCTTTAAGGAAAGCTGAAAAATAATGGAATTGTAATTAGATTGAATAATCGAATTAAAAGATATAAAGCAATGCTGGCACTGATGTGCTGGTGTTGCTTTTTTTCGTTGTGAGGAGCTTGTGGTTGTGGGGAGGCAAGTGTGGATTGGACGTTGAAGCTGCGGGAAAGCAGGCAGAAGTCCAAAAGGAGCAAGAAACCGTGGTGGATTGGACGTTGAGGCTGCGGGAGGCATGGCAGAAGTCCAAAAGGAGCAAGAAAGCGTGACGGATTGGACGTTGAAGCTGCGGGAAGCATGTGGAAGTCCAAAAGGAGCAAGAAAGCGTGACGGATTGGACGTTGAAGCTGCGGGAGGCATGGCAGAAGTCCAAAAGGAGCAAGAAATCGTGGTGGATTGGACGTTAAAGCTGCGGGATGCATGGCAGAAGTCCAAAAGGAGTAAGAAACCGTGGTGGATTGGACGTTGAAGCTGCGGGGAAGCAGGCAGAGGTCCAAAAGGAGCAAGAAAGCGTGTCGGATTGGACGTTGAAGCTGCAGGGAAGCAGGCAGAGGTCCAAAAGGAGTAAGAAAGCGTGTCGGATTGGATGTTGAAGCTGCGGGAGGCAGGCAGAGGTCCAAAAGGAGCAAGAAAGCGTGACGGATTGGATGTTGAAGCTGCGGGAGGCATGTGGAAGTCCAAAAGGAGCAAGAAACCGTGGTGGATTGGACGTTAAAGCTGCGTGGAAGCAGGCAGAAGTCCAAAGTGGTAGAGTAATCCTGGCAGATTGTACATAATGTCAAAAAATAAAGGAGATGAGCTGAAATTATAGTGTAATTTCCCACTTTTAGTATGTAGTCATGAATTGCCAAAATGTGGTATATATGTAAGAGAAATTTTATGTCTAATTAATTGTTTGTTAATTTTGATAAAATTATTGTCATAAATTGGACGGTGTGTTATACTAAACGCACAAATTTGATTCTACTTGGAATGGGGAGTGTGATATGGAAACATTTTCATACAAAGCGGTAGACGCTTCGGGAAAAGATGTTAAAGGAGCTGTGGAAGCCGAGAGCAGGGATGAAGCAGCCAGAAAGATAAAGGAACAGGGGTTCACACCTGTGTCAATTGCAAAACAGGGGGCGCTTGATAAGGATGTGAATGTGTCTTTTTTAGGTAAAAAGAAGATTCCAGCCAGAGACATGAGTGTATTCTGTAGACAGTTTGCAAGTATTCTTAAAGCGGGTGTCAGCGTTATCAATGCTTTGGAGATGCTTTCAGAACAGACAGAGAATAAGAAGTTACAGGAAGCAATTAAGAGAACACAGGACAGCGTAGAGAAAGGTGAGACTCTTTCAGATTCTATGAAACAGAATGAAGAGTTTCCAAGCATTCTCGTAGATATGGTTAAAGCCGGTGAGGCATCAGGTAGCTTGGAGAATTCTCTTACAAGAATGGCTATACAGTTTGAGAAGGATGCCAAGTTAAAGGGCGTCGTTAAGAAAGCAATGATGTATCCTATAGTTCTTCTGTGCGTAATGGTTGGCGTAATTATTGTAATGCTTACATTCGTTATACCAAGCTTTATGACAATGTTTGAAGACCTTGACAGCGAGCTGCCAGTTACAACTAAGGCAATTCTTGCAATGAGTAACAGTCTTAAGCATTACTGGTTCATATACATATTAGTTATCGTAGGAATTGTGGTAGGACTTCAGTTATATAAGAGAACAGATGCTGGAAGACATAACCTTGATAAGTTAAAGTTAAAGATTCCGGTATTCGGATTATTACAGACTAAGTCGGCATGTGCTTCATTTGCAAGAACGATGAGTACATTGTTACAGGCAGGTATGCCTATGATTGATGCACTTGAGATATCGGCATCAACCATGAAGAATGTATTATTCTATGATGGACTGGAAAAGGTTAAGAATGGTGTGTCACTTGGTTTACCATTATCTAACCAGTTAAAGTCCACAGGATTATTTCCACCTATGGTCGTACATATGGTAGGTATCGGTGAGGAGACAGGTAATGTTGAGGAGATGTTAACTAACTCAGCAGTATATTATGAGGAAGAAGTGGAAGTCCAGACACAGACACTTACTTCTCTTATGGAACCAATTATTATAGTACTTATGGCGTTAGTAGTAGTAATGCTTATACTTGCAATCTACCAGCCAATGATTCAGCTCTATAATACATTGGGCAATTCTTAATTAAGTATATACAATCTGATAGTCAGGTCGCTTATGATATCAGATTTATATAAATATATTTCAAAAGGGAGATATGAAACATGAAAAAGACACAGAAAAAATTAGGTAACAAAGGTTTCTCTTTAGTAGAACTTATCGTAGTTATCGCCATTATGGCAGTACTTGTTGGTGTATTAGCTCCAACACTTATCAGAAACGTTGAAAAGTCAAGAGAGTCAACAGACCTTCAGACCCTTGATTCATTAAGACAGTCAGTTACAACAGCATTATCAACAGAGTCTGTAAACAATGTTTTACCATCTGGTGGTACTTCATTAACATTATCTGGTGGAACTTTAACTGGTTCTACAGATGCTTTCAAAGACGCTGTAACAACAGAACTTACAAATGATGGAGTGATAAATGCTTCAATGAAGTCAAAATCTGGTCAGAGTGGAACTATTACAATAACTATATCAGAGCAGGGTAAAGTAACTGTAGCAGTTATGACAACTGCTTCTGAAGGTAGTGCTAGTTCAGTCGTTAAAGCATCAAGATCTAATGTAGATTTAAAAGTTGAATAATTTTATTTAAGGAACTAACATCATGCAATACGAATTATTACTGTACGTCATTATCTTTCTATACGGTACCGTATTCGGAAGTTTTTTGAACGTACTGATTTACAGATTACCATTAAAAGAGAATATAGCTACAGAACATTCGCATTGTATGACATGTGGTGAGAAAATCCAGTGGTATGATCTCATACCACTGGTGAGCTACATAATACTTGGAGGGAAATGTAGACACTGTAAGACAAAGATATCAAAGCAATATCCAATCATTGAAGCGACCAATGGAATTGCTTATGTGATAATCTTTATTGTGAATGGATTTAATCCGTTAAGCATACTTATGTGCTTTGCGTTTTCAATATTTCTTGTTATCTCAGTCATTGACTGGAGAACGTTTGAGATACCATTTTCACTTAATATTGCAATTGGTGTCTTGGCGGTAATAAGAATCATACTTGATTACAAAAACCTATTAGACTATCTAATAGGGTTTTGTATTATAAGTGGATTTATGCTCATATGTCTGTATATCGGACGGGCAATTAAAGGCATTGACGCTTTCGGTGGTGGAGACATCAAGCTGATGGCGTTTGCAGGATTATTCTTAGGATGGAAGTGCATTATCCTGGCATTTCTGATTGGCTGCATCTTGGGTGCAGTCATTCATTCCATCCGTATGAAGGTCACAAAAGCTGAGCATGTACTTGCTTTTGGACCATATCTGTGTGCAGGGCTTACAATAGCCATGCTTTTCGGTACGAATATAATTAACTGGTATCTTTCACTTATGGCGTTCTAAGCATGAGAGAAAGAACAGCGAATTTATATATATATTTATTAACTAGAATGAATAGCTTATTATGTGGGGAGCTGGATAGGAGGATTTTATGGCTGCAGTTAAAGCCAAAGGTAAATTGGTAAGTATCGTTATTAATAACGAGTATATTAAGATATGTGAAATCACTAAAACAGGTAAGAATGTTATAGTTCATAAGACAGTAACAATACCTACTCCTGAAGGATGCTATGAGGATGGCATTCTTGAAAATATACCTAATCTTGCAAGTGCTATTAAAGCAGTAATGGATGAGCACAGATTTGCATCTAAAGATGTTGCATTCTCAGTAAGTTCTCCTAGACTTGCTACTAAGGAAGTTCTTATTCCTAATGTAAAGGGAGATAAAGTCGGTAAGATTGTACAGGCTAATGCAACAGAATATTTCCCAGTTAATATGGATGAGTATATTATCCAGCATACAATTCTTGAAAAAGTAGAAGATTCAGGACAGGACAAGTTAAAGCTCATGGTAGCGGCAGTTCCTTCAGAAGTTGCTGAATCATACTATAATCTTGCTAAGACTATGGGACTCAAGATTGCATTTATCGATTATGTAGGTAACAGTACATATCAGATTATGAAGCAGCAGATTGGACCAGAAGTCAGTCTTGTTATTCAGGTTGAGAACGACAGTACAGTAATCAATATATTCAAAGAAAATGTGTTACAGCTCCAGAGAATGGTTCCATATGGTAAATCAATGCTTGTTAATGCAGTTATGGAAAGATATGAATTAAAATACGATGCTGCTACTGCAAAGCTTCAGAATGAAACACTTCTTCATTCAAGATTTGATGGAGATGAGGTTACAGAGTCATTAAGATATATGGCAAGCAATATCAACCGAGTTATTGACTACTATGTATCACGTAACAGAGTATCAATCCAGAAAGCATATTTAATTGGACATTCAACAACAATCAAGGGCTTTGCAACGCTTCTTTCTAATGAGCTTAATATGCCGATTGAGAAGGTAGAGACTCTTAAGAATATTGCGATGGATAAGAAGGCATATGTTGAGGAGGCAACTCTTACAAGTTATGTAACTAACTTAGGTGCTGTTATTGATCCGGTTGATTTCGTTCCTAAGAGAATGATTGATTCAGGCGTTAAGAAAGAGAATACTAAGACACTTGTTATCGCACTTATTGGTGCTGTAGTTGTAGCGGCAGCACTTGTGCTTGTTCCTCTTGGAAGAGTGGTTGTGCTTAATGCTGAGATTTCTAAGCTTAATAAGAGTATAGATAAGCTTAGTTCAATTAATGATATTGTCAATGAATATTATGCAGCTAAAGATGAGAATAATGATATTAAAGCATTTGCAGCACTTACAGCTGACAGTGATGATTCATTACAGGATTTTGTGGATTATCTTGAGAAGAACATGCCATCTGATGTTGTTATAAGCAGCTTTAATATTACGTCTGGTGCAGTTTCTATTTCTGGTAAGGCTGGAAGTAAGGCTTCTGTAGCCAAGTTCATACAGCAGTTACAGAAAAGTCCATCAGTTATTAATGTTGATGTGCCTACCATTTCAGAGAGCAAAGATAATGCAGGTTCCGTTGAAGCTACATTCTCTCTGACATGTACATTTGTTGGAACAACATCTGCAGATAATAATAGTACTAGTAATAAAACAAAGTAGGAGGTGGGACAGATGGATAAGTTAAAAGGAATGTTAAAAATCTCAGAAAGAGATAAAAAATTATTACTTATAGTTGCAGCTGCATTGATAGTAGTGCTTGCATATTTCTTTGGATATCAGAATCTGTCTTCACAGGCAGATGATTTGTCGTCAAGGAAATCAAAGCTTGAAGTTACTCAGCGAGATTTGAAAGAAAAGAATAATAATAAAGATAAATATTTAGCTGATACTACTAAGCTTCAGACAGAGAACAGGTCAGCACTTTCAAGATTTGATTCAGGAAGTACACAGCCTAATACTATTAATTTCTTTATTAAGACAGAAGGCGTAACTGGAGTGTGGGTAAAGAGTCTTGCTCTTTCACCAACAACTTCTATATACAGATTCGGACAGGTTGCATCAAGCAATGTAAATGGTGGTTCAGCATATTCTTCTAATATGTCAGGATATAAGTCAACAATTAACATTGCTTACGAATCAGACTATAGTCAGTGGAAGCATTTTATAGATTATATCAATACATATTCTAATAAGACTACAATTGATGCACTGACATCATCTTATAATGATGCTACAGGTATTGTTACAGGAACAGTTTCTATATCTTTATATGCTGTTGAAGGCAGTGACCGCAAATTTACTGAACCAACATTTGATGTAAAGACAGGAACAGATAATATTTTCTCAGAGAATTCTGCTAATTAAAGATTATATTTAGGGAGAGGGATATGATAATGTCATATAAGAAACGAAAATTGAATAATCGAGGTTTCTCACTGGTAGAAGTCCTTGTGGCAATTGTTATACTTGCTATCATATCTCTGCCGGTTCTAAGTACATTTTCTAATGCTGCACGTATTAATGCCAGAGCACGAAGAACAGAAAATGCTAATACTGCAATTAATAATATAATAGAGGAAGCAAAGACTATGTCTTTGGAAAATCTTGTTAACAGACAGGGGCAGTATTATTATGCACCTACAACTGATAATAATACGTATGTAGTATCAGATGAGAGAGGTGTAAGCTATTATACAGGTGTTAATGGCGAGAAATACTATATAAAAGCAACATTTGATCCAGGTCCATATACTGATTCGGACAGCACAACAGACAATAAAAAGAATAATATTAATTCTGCAGGACTTTCAGTATACGCTGATATATCTTCGGGTAATAATTTTGTTTTCCGAGATGATAATGGTGATAGTCAGGCATTATCGTGGTTTAAGTCTTATAAAACTGATGCTGCAAGAGACAAGATAACTAAAAAAACTGATGCTGTTGTGAAACTTACATACATTGGAAAAAACAACGGAAAATTAAGATTCAGACAGACTATCGACGTTAAAGTTACATATAGATATGATACAGGTACTATTTACCCGGATTATGTTAAGACAACAACTATGTCAGATTATACATTTGATGCACTTGTCAAAAAGGAAAAAAGGACTGTTATTGAAGATGGCAAAGAAGTGACTAAGGAAGTTGATGTCAATTATATCTCAAGTAAAATTGAGGATAATCTGAAGAGCTTCTATATGTTCTATACTCCTTTTGAGGGTGAAAGTACAACAGAACATTATAATCAGGAATCTATTACTTCTAAGCTGGTATCTGATAAGATTAATATAACATATGATGTTCCATCAGAGATTACCGGAGAGATAGTGGAATATAGTGATTTGAATGTATATGTATTGGAACAGGAAAAGATTGTTAAGACAAGCAGTGTATTTGAGAGTATGCATGTTGATAAAGACAAGGTAACTGTATCAAAATGCATTAATGGTGCTGTGGCATCAACTCCATTAACAGACAAAATCCAGGTATATTCTAATATTAAGAACTGGGCATTGAAGAACGATGTTAATAATAAGAATGTCTTATACAGAATGACAGTTCGTGTATGGCAGTGGAAAGATGAATATAATCATACCGATAAACAACCTTCTGCTGACAGTGCTATAGCGACGGTTACAACAACTAAGGAAAACTAATTAATCAGTGAAAGAATGGGGATGGCGTATGAAAAAAGTATCTTTTCGAAGGAAAAAGAATAATGCAGGTTCTACAATCATAATTGTACTTTTGATGACCTCATTTGTGTTGATTCTTGCAACACTGATTACGACTACTACTATGATTAATCTTAGAATGAAGCTGGCTGCCAGTCAGGCGACAAAGTCATTCTATACATCAGAAGAGGCGGTAGATGAGATACAGGCTGCATTGGGTAAGATTTCAGTTAATTGTTTTAACAGAGCTTATGAGGAGCAGCTTACCAGAATATTCAGTTATAATCAGGTTGAGTCTGGAAGCAGTGAAGAATCTGATACCAAGTTAGTGAATATTAATAATAAGAAAGCTAATGAAGATTTACGAGTTAATTATATGAAGTACCTGCTTCTTGAATTAAAGCTTAAAACAGAAGCGGAAACGACTAATATGCCAAGTATTCTGACAACATCTGTAATTGGCAAGTGGGACAAGACTAAAGACAATAATGTTAATGGAACATCTGTAAGCAGCTTATTTGTCAGAGAACTTAACAGTTATATTGAGGATTATGTGACACTTAAGAATGTTGGTACTGCATTGGAAGTTGAATCAATAAGTGTTATTAATATGTCAGTAACTAATGATACAACAACAGGAGCTGGTTCGGAGACATCTGGTTCTACAGCAGCTACGGGTCTTCCAGTCTATGCAGTTGAGTTCAAAGATTGTGTTGTTAAATATCTTAATGAGAATGGAGACTATTCATATATAACATTTGACGGCTCACTTGGTCTTCCAGATATATATATTGATTTTAGAGACGAGAATCTTGTCGGTACATTATTCTTTGCTGATTATTCACTTATAGGTAACAGAGGAATATCTCTTAATTCTGGAAGTGCAACTATTAATGGACATGCATATGCAGGAGCAGGACATGGACTCAATGTTACTAATGGAGCCAATCTTACTGTAGGCTCTAATAAATATATGATATGTGGAGGTACATTCAGCATATTCAGAGATAAAACTACAGCAGTTGCTCTTGCTAATACTAAGAAAGGCAGCATAAAGGCGGGTGCATCTAACTTTACATTGGGTAGTGGTGCTGAGTTATGGGCAAAAGAAATAGTTGTAGGCAATAATGGATATATAACAGCTGAAAGTGGTTCTGATATTAATCTCGAAGATGATATTACAATTGAAGGTAATTATTCTAATGTAGAGTTTAATTCTGGAAGTTCATTTTCAGGCTATGGATATGAAGATCCTGATTCTGCTAAGGAATCACCATATAGAAGTAGTGCACTTATTGTTAATGGAGAACATTCAAAGATTATTTTCTCATCAGGTCTTAGTAAGCTTGTAGTTGCTGGTAGAGCATATATCAAGTTCGAGAATGAAGTATCTGTAGCAACAGGTGAATCAGTATCAGTTAATACTAATCAGGAAATATATATGATACCTGCTGATCTTATAGTAAGTGGAAAGAATCCATCTACAAGAAAAGAAGGAGATCCTAATGTAAGTCTTAATATTGAAATTAATCAGAGCAATTTCTTTGGATATGACTTGTTAAATAAGACATCTACAGGAGCAGATGACTTTATAGAGACAAGAGATTTAAAGATAAAAGCTAATGAAAGTCTTGGATTTAATGAAGATCAGTCAAGAACGTATTATTATTTCAAGTTTAAGAGCAGAGCAGCAAGAAACACATATGCTAATCTCATATATGGAACAGAAGATGAATTTGTAAGCTACGTTATGGGACTGGATTATTATAAGTCACTTCCAGCTAATGCAAAAACAACATATCTGATTGAAGCTAAAAAGCTTTGGACTAAAATCAGAACATCAGTTGATTCATATGCAAGAGTAAGTGATTCTGCAATTGGAATAGAGCATTCTGATGGAGAGATTGTGAGAGTTAACCCATATAGCAGTACTGGAAGCAACTGGTTCTCAGCTAATGGAAATTATGATTTCAAGGGTGAGTTTACTGACAGAGAATGCAGATATAATGTATTTAATAAGATATTAGCACCTCTTGAAAGCGGAACTAAATATACATCTACATCCCAGGCACAGACATATCTGAGTAATAAAGATGATAAGTATGCTCTTATTGATTTGAACAAATATATTGAAGGCGATATTTACGGTAATGTTATTAATAAAAAGGGCTTTGATAAGTTGACAGCATCATCTGCATTCTGTAAGACAGTGGATAGTAAAGTTGTTATTGTATTTAGAAATCTTACTAATCAGCCACTTGTTATAAAGAGCGGAAGTGAAACAAAGATTTCCGGATATGAAGTAACTCTTGCAACTACAAAAGGTATTATTGTGACTAATGGTAATGTAAGAGTTGAATGTGATTTCAATGGAATTATATTGTCAGATAAAGATATTGAAATAACTGATGGATGTACATTATCTAATACAACATTTGATGCATCATTTGGTGACGGTTCATTATGGAAATTCGTTGAGGATAATTCAAAAGCAGATGGTGCAGGCAATATAGCTTTAAGAGCAGATAATGGAGAACTTTTTAAGGATATATTCAGATATTGGAATCCTAAGGTTGGCTCAGATGATGATTCATCAATAAAAGTAGGAGACATGACTTATAGAGATATGGTCAGAGTAAGTAAGTGGAGAAAATATGATGATCCGGAGAGATATATTGAGGAGTCATCAAAAGCTTCAGCTACCTGATATAAACTAAGATTATTAATTGGAGTAAAGTTATGAGTGGAAAGAAAAGAAGAGATTCAATAGGACAATTAAATAATCATGGTTTTTCATTATTGGAATTACTTGTTGTTATGGCAATTATCGTAATTGTATCAACTATAACAGCGGTTGGATTGAACGTGCTGGCTGAAGGTAATGCAAAGAAAGCTAACAAAACAATGTATTCTAAGATATCTGAGTTAAGAACAACAACGATGTCAAAATCAGGTGAATGGTATATGGTAATCAGCTGTCAGGATAATACATATACGTTGGAAACCCACCATGTAGCTAATGGTGAAGATAATATAAAAGATACATCAAAGTTCAGTGCTTCAAGAATAAGCCTGAATTATTATAATGGTGATTCATCGACAGGGTATGATTTAAGAAATAATTCTTTGAAAATTCAGTTTAATAAAAATGATGGTTCATGTAAAAGCGTTAAAATCATTGATACAGAAGAATTTATAACAGATAATCTGGATTCACCACAGTTTGGAAAGATAGTCGCGTCAGTTTCAAGGAATAATACTTACGAATCAAAATTGTGGTATAAAACAGGTCGTGTGACAACGCAGAACTAATTGCTTTTGAGGGAGTGTAGAGGCATGAAAAAGAACAATAAGGGATTTTCATTAGTTGAATTAATGATTGCACTTGCAATATCGGGCATTGTTATGACAGCTTTAGTATTATTGGTAGTACAGTCGGTTAATGGTTATGGCAAACAGACAGCCCTGGCACAGATTCAGAGTGATGTTGATGTGAGTCTTAATCAGATTTCAAAGAATGTATTGGAAGCAGATTTAATAAAACTTATAAAGACAGATGATGGCAATATCAGATGTTATCTGAAAAAATCAGATGATGCTAATATGTGGGGGTATTATTATAATAAGGCAGAAAAAATAGTTTATTATACTAATTCGGATGAGTCAGAACATGTTGTTATGAGTGAATTGTGTGATAATGTTACAGATTTCGATATACGAATAGATACATCTGATTATGTATTTGAAAAAGATGGCGATACAATTAAATCTCTTCCTAAGAATCCACAGGTTGTTGTTACATTAGAACTTAAGAGATTAAATCATACGAGAAGTGTTACAAGAAAATTTACATCAAGAAATTCTATTGGCAATAATGTTACATTTGGAACAGGAGAAGATGCTATAACATTAACAGCTGGTTCACTTAAATTATCAAGTATTCCATCTAAATACATTATTAAAAAAGATGGTACAGATGATTCCGAAGAGGGGTCAACTTCACAGCCAGGGGCAGAATCGTAAAATGGAGGTAAGATAAATGAAAGCAATGATTAAATCGAATTTCAAGAGAAGAATATTACCAGCGGTTACTGCTGTAGTTGCATTTGCTTTAGTTGTTTTACTTATTATTGTTACAAGAAAAACTGAGGTAGATGCTTCCGTTGCTATTGGTGGGAAAGTTTACTCAGCAACTAATAAGATGAAAATACTTGAGATTATTCCAAACGAAGCTTATGAAGCTATAGGACCACTTGTGTCTGATTCACAGGGCTATGTAAAATGGACTGATATTGTTTCAAAGCAGCCAAAGGGAGATAATACTGCATTTACAAAGTATCTTAATGATGAGGTAAGAAATTACCTGTCAGCTATTAATCAGACAATATGTAATACTAATACACCTGGAGATGGAAATAAGTTACAAGCACGTTTATGTAATAAATTAACAGGAGATAGTTATACATATATTAACAGTTATACAAGTAATGATTCTAAATATGATATAGCAAAAAAACTGAATTATGATTTGAATAATTTTGAAATAAGATTTTATAAAAAGAATGACTCAGGAAGCTTTGATGTCCTTAAGAAATCAGATGGAAGCGGATATGTGAGAAACGTTTTTTCATATGCGGTATTTGAAAGCTCAAAGATGGAGGACTTTACAGAGGTTGTGTTTAAGAAGGCTTCTGATGTAACTATAGATGATGTTGATTCAGCGGCGTTAGTATATTTTTCAAGATACTCAAATACATACCTTAAAGGACTTGCAGATGCAAAGTATGGTTCAACATTAGCTACTGTTAGTAATTGGACTAAGGGGTCTATTGATTTAAAAGCCAGCGTTGCGATTCATTTGTATATTGAGAATATTAGCTGTGGAAAAGCTGTTTTATACAGTTCAACAGAAAAAAATACGGATAGTAACATTGCTAAGATATGTCTTATGATTGATGGTATTGATGGTGATTATTTCATAAAAGATTTTGCTTTTGATTACAATAGCAATAATAGTAAAAGATTGTATGAAGGACAGAGAGGCTGGGTTGATGTATCGGATGAAAACAACTTGAAATTATATCTGAAAGATAGCGCAACAAATTCTTCTAAGAAGAATTTCGAACTGCCATTCTCTTCGACAATGTTTATTAATAGTAGTAATGGATATGCAACAGAGGCTAATAATAATAAGAATTCATATCCATGTTATAATGCAACTACACATCAGCAGGCTTTAAGGAGATTTTCTCTTGAGCAGAATAGTGAGAACGCATTTGTTCAGGGATTTGAAAATAGTATGAGTACAAGTTCTGATTATGATTCTTCAGGTAACTATAACGGAACTTATTATGATGATGCCAGAAAAGCACTTGGACTAGAAGATGGTGCTGATATCAAATATTCACAAGGTGTAAGATATATTCTTGGTGATTTTGATAACAGCGATATTAATACAATTAAAGTATTAGAAATTGAACCAGCAGGATTTTATCGATATGATGCTGATAACATTGATGATTTATCTATTATCAGAAGATGGTTTGGCATATCTGATGAAAAGAATTCAGATGGTTCAGCGTTCAAAGTAGATGAAGATATAAAAATTAATATAGAGCATTGTTCAATGAATGCCCTTATCGGTAAGAATGTTGATTTAGCTACAGAATATGATCTTATTATTGTTGGTGCTTACGGCAAAGACAGAATGAATATGGGTATTCTTAAGAATGTATATAGTAAAGAAAACAGTAAAATTCAGGAACAGGGTTATTCAAATGCTGTAAAAGAAAATGGTACAACAGCATTAGAATTAAATGGTAATGATATTACTGAAAAGATGTATAATGAATTATTTGATTATGCATTACGTGGAATGCCGATAGTGTTTGACAGAAATATATATTTTGGAAGTACCAGCTATGTGGATACCGACACAAGAATGTATAGTACACGTATGGAAGCGTTCCTTAAAGATATTGTCGTTAACCATAAGGGAACTAATGGTAATATAACATATACTAATCTTGATGATAGGACTCAGAGTTTACCTCTCCAGTTAAAGTATGCAAGAAGACCGGCTTGTACTATAACAGCAGACATTAGCGACTATGATGGAACTTCTAACACATCTTATTCACTGGATGATCTTAAGCGTAGTGGAAATGTTGATGGCGATGGTAATATAACAATTACTTTCAGTGGAGTTTTACCAGCTGGAGATTATGCTATTAAGATATATATTGATAAGAATCAGGATAGTATATTTGCAGAAGATTCAACAAGTTCATCGAAGGAATTGTACAGAGCATCTAATGTAAAAGATGATATGGAAAATTATTTGGGTCAATATTATTCAAGTAATGGAAGTACACCATATTCTACAACTATAAAAATGCCTGCTGCATCCAAAGGATATTTTGCATGGAAAGTTGAAGTTATAAAGATAGATGCTAATAGTGTTGATTCTGATGGAAATTACGTATCTGATGCAAAGAATAAGATTGCTAAAAAGGTTAAATCTGCAAAGACAGGCAATATTGTTATATCAGGTTCAGAAGCAACAGTTCAGGTATTACATATCTTAAATAGTGATGGGGGAACAGGAAGCCTTGATTTAAATGGTTCTGATTTCCAGGATTGTTTTAATGCTACATATGATATTACAAAGCTGAGAATAAATGTTACAGAGATAAAACAGAATGATTTAAATGCTTTGGCAGTAGGAAGCACTGATGACCAGAAGGTAGAGGCTGTTAATAAAGAATTAGAAAAGTATTCTATGATTGTTATGGGATTTGGCAGCAATTATGGAAGTGATTCTACATTAAATCAGAATGTAATAGATGCAATTAATGATTACATTGAAGCTGGTAATGCGGTAATGTTTTCTCTTGATACAATGTCACCTTTATCTGATGATAATAGTGAGAATTATGTTGACGAAGATAAGAAAGGTATTTCTGTAAAGGATTATTCAGATTTAAGCTATAAGACAACAGGACTATTAAATTCAGTTGGTATGAAAAAAGCGTTTTCTGATCCATTTGCATTTAAAACCGTAAGATATGGCAAGTCTAAAATGGAATTTATTCCGTATAAAATGACTGCAAAGAATGAGATTACCCTTAGTAAATTTTTAGGAGGTGTTTATTTTAATAAACCAGGTAATATAGGAGATGGATTTATTAAATTAACAACAACAGATAATCAGAGTGACACGGTAGCAAAACTTAATTCTGGACAGATTACTAATTTCCCATATACAATTGAGAGTGAAACGGGACTTGTAAATAATAGTGATGGAATAAGAATTGCATCGACTCATGCACAGTATTATGCATTGGATTTTGATATAAGTATGGATTCACTCTATAATTCAGATGGAAGTATGAATGCACAGCCAGTTGTATGGTATACATTTGCTGAATCTAATAATGAAGATACATTTAAGGAAGAAGGTAAAATAAGAAGAAATCAGTATTTTGCATCAACAGACAGAGATGCTATGAATAATTACTATATATATTCATATGGTAATGTTACGTTTACAGCAGCAGGTGCTAATGATATATCTAATGCTAATCCTAATGAGATGAAGCTCTTTGTTAACACATTTACTAAAGCCTTGCTTTCAGGAAATAATCTGCCGGTAGTTGAGTATACAGATGCTGTACTTGATGATTCTGTAGCTACATATAAGAGTTATGTAAAGTTTAATTATGATAAGTTTGCTAATCATAAGTTATCATTCAGCTTTAGGATTCTTGATGCTGATTTAATATCTAATGAAGATTATATTAAGGATGCAGTTATGTATATTTATACAGATCCAGATGGAAGCAGAACAGATGGCGATTATGATCCGAATCGAGATATAATGTTAGGACATATTCATTCATCAGGAACGAATGGAATATCTCTTGGAGATTCTGGAACTTCGGTGATAGTCGGTAAAGAATATATTGTAGATGACTTATTTGATTTGATAAAAGGTATAGCCGGAGTAGATGAAACACAATTAAGAAGCAGACTTGGTATGGGAACATTAAAGATAGGAATAACAGCTCTTGATAGTAAAGATGGTAAGGGCATTTCTGTTCTTACATTTGATATTAAGAATCTGTTTGATCTTGATTAACTTACGTTATTGATTTAGATTAAATGCTATCTACCCCCTAAAGACTTCCCGATTGATTCGTGATTATACGGATTGGTCGGGAAGTTTTTTTAATATTAAAATATATTTATAATTTAATATGTAAATATATATTGACATCGACATTTTATAATGTTAATATATCAACACGAAATAACGCACCGCGAAAAGAATGTTGAGGAGTATTTTTTAGTAGAAGGGAGTGCTTGATGAGATATGGAATACCCAAGAAGGATTTACTTACAAAGTTTACAGAAGAGGAATACAACGAAGCACTATCTAAGATGAAGACTATGTAATAGATGAGACAATCCAATCGAATCAAAGATATATAAGTATGGTTCGATTGGATATTTTTTACAATGTATATATATTTATAATTGCTATTGTATACGAGAATAGAACATAGCTACAGAATTAAAATATAACTAAATTAACAAGAAGAGGAAGTGATATTTATTGTACAGTAGCGTATTGAGTGGTGTTTTACATGGGCTAAAGGCTGAGATTGTGCATGTGGAAGTTGATGTGGGGAATGGACTTCCAAGCTTTGAGATGAGTGGTTTCTTAAGCAATGAAGTGAAGGAGGCAAGGGAGAGAGTAAAGGTTGCTATACGCAACTCAGGTTATGAACTGCCGCCGCAGAGGATTGTTGTTAATATTTCTCCGGCTGATATAAGAAAGAGTGGAACAGGGTTTGACCTGCCTATTGCACTGGCGATTCTTGCGGCGAATGGACTGGTTGATGAGGTTAATCTTGATAAGACGGTTGTTCTTGGTGAATTGAGTCTTGATGGGAGCATTAACGGCGTGAGAGGTGTGCTGCCTTGCGTATGTGCAGCGAAAGAAGAAGGCATTGAGAAGATACTTATACCAGATATTAATGTTAATGAGGGAAAGATTGTTGATTCCATGCATGTAATAGCTGCTGACAGCTTAAGAAATGCAGTCAGATATATTAACGATGGCATTATAGATAATGAAGAAAATGCTACATCAGATAAAAGTATGTTTAACAGATGTGCGGCACTTGATTATGCTGATATCAGGGGACAGCACGCTGCCAAGAGGGCTACTATGATAGCTGTTGCCGGCATGCATAATATTATGTATATGGGACCGCCGGGGAGTGGTAAGACTATGATGGCAAAGCGGATACCAACGATTATGCCTGATATGACATTTGAAGAGAAGCTGGAACTTACGAATATATACAGTGTTGCGGGGCAGCTTGGAGATTGTGGTGGCTTAATGGAAGAAAGACCTTTTCGGGCTCCATATCATAATGTGACAAGAAGTGCATTCTTTGGCGGTGGAATGTACCCAAGGCCGGGAGAGATAACGCTTGCAGGGAAAGGGGTGCTGTTTCTTGATGAGATGACTGAATTCAAACCGGATATACTAGAAGGGTTAAGACAGCCGTTAGAAGACAGGAACATTACTATTGTAAGAATGGGAAGGTCTTATACATATCCAGCGGATTTTATGCTTGTAGGGGCTATGAATCCCTGCAAATGTGGTTATTATCCGGACAGAAACAGGTGTAACTGTTCTGAACAGGAAGTTAAGAGATTTATGGGGAAAATAAGCATGCCACTGTGGGACAGGTTTGATATGTGTATTAAGACAGAGGAGATTGGTTATGAGCAGTTAGGGGATAAGAATCATGGTGATACTCTTGATTCTTCAAATATGAAGCAGGCAGTTGACAGAGCCAGAGCTGCTCAGATTAAGAGGTTTAATGGCAGGGATATTATGTACAATTCACAGATGGGTGGAAAGGAGATTGAGGAATTCTGTGGACTTGGAAAAGAGGAAGAACAGTTAATAGGACGTATATTTACAAGAAAACATATAACCGCCAGAGGATATCATAAGATATTAAAGACGGCAAGAACAATTGCTGATATTGAGGGGAATGACAAGATTAGCTCAGCTAATATCAGTGAAGCGTTCTATTACCGGGGAATACCGGAGGTTGCAATTCATTAAATGGGAGAGAAGTATTGAGAGAAGATTATTATTGGTATTGGGTGAATAATATTGTTGGGATGTCTAATGCAAAGCTTAAGAAACTATTTGCTGTGTTTGATACACCAGAGGAGATATATAAGGCTTCTGACAGATTATTGGAGAGTGTGAATGATATCAGGATGTCTGATATTATGGCAATTAAAGAATCACGGAAAGATGATTATATATACAGGCAGTATTCTGATATTGAAAAACAGGGGATAAGATTCACATATCCGGGTCAGATTAATTATCCGGATAAGCTGCTTAATATATATGATTATCCATATATTCTGTATTATAAAGGAAGACTGCCGGACACAGATAAGCCGTCAGTTGCTATTGTTGGAGCGCGTAACTGCACTGAATATGGAAGGATGATTGCACAGCATTTTGGAGAGAACTTTGCAGGAATGGGGTTACAGGTTATAAGCGGGATGGCACTTGGAATAGATGCAGCTGCACAGAAAGGTGCAATTAAGAATGGAGGCTATAGTCTTGCTGTTCTTGGCTGTGGAGTTGATATATGTTATCCGAGGACTAATATTGAATTATATACACATCTGAATGATTGCGGAGGAATCATTTCGGAGTATCCACCGGGTACCGCACCAAGGGCAGGATTATTTCCTATGAGAAACAGGATAATAAGTGCTATGGCTGATGCACTGGTTGTTGTTGAAGCAAGACAGAAAAGCGGTTCACTTATAACGGCGGATCAGGCTTTGGAACAGAACAGGGATGTATATGTTGTCCCCGGACGAATTGGTGATGCATTGTCAGAAGGTTGTCTTAAACTTATAAAAGAAGGGGCTCAGGTTATTACTTCCCCAATGGATATTATGGCCACAAAGTCGATTGAACTTTATTATAATAGCCTCCAGATTACTGATGATAAAAGAAATAATTTGAATACTAACAGTATATTTGATGATGGTTTTAAAAAATCAGGGCTTGCAAGCCCTAAAAATATGGTGTATAGTCAAATCAATTTGTTTCCAGTCAGTCTGGAGACAATTATTAATAATTCTGGAATAAGTCTTGTAGAGGCGGAGGGGATTCTGCTTGAATTGGAGTTGGATGGACTTATAGAAGAAGTTTCTAAGAATTATTATATAAGGAAGCATATTTGATTTGGAGGGCTATTAATGCATAAGTATTTGGTTATAGTGGAGTCACCTGCCAAGGTTAAGACTATCAGTAAATTCCTTGGGGCGAACTACAAGGTAATGGCATCACAGGGACATGTAAGAGATCTTCCTAAAAGCCAGATGGGTGTAGATATTGAACATGATTATGAACCTAAGTATATTACTATCAGGGGAAAAGGTGATATACTTGCAGCTTTAAGAAAGGAAGCAAAGAAAGCAGATAAAGTATATCTCGCAACCGATCCCGACCGCGAAGGAGAAGCTATTTCATGGCATCTTGCAGCGGCACTTAAGTTAGAAGATAAAGATATATACAGAATAACATTTAACGAGATTACTAAGAATGCTGTTAAGGCTTCTCTTAAAGAAGCAAGAAAGATTGACATGAATCTTGTTGATGCACAGCAGGCAAGAAGAGTGCTTGACCGCGTTGTTGGTTATGGTATAAGTCCACTTTTATGGGCTAAGATTAAAAGAGGTCTTAGTGCCGGACGTGTCCAGTCTGTTGCTTTGAGAATGATATGTGACAGAGAGAATGAAATAGATGCATTTATTCCAGAAGAATACTGGTCTATGGAGGCAACTCTTAATATTAAGGGTGAGAAGAAACCGCTTGTTGCTAAGTTCTATGGTGATAAGAATGGAAAGATAGACATCAGCAATCAGGAACAGATGCAGAAGATTCTTGATAAGGTTAAGAAGAGTGATTTCGGAATAGAGAGTATTAAGAAGAGCGAGAAGGTTAAGAAGTCACCATTGCCATTTACAACAAGTACACTTCAGCAGGAAGCTGCCAAGACTCTTAATATGTCAACTAAGAGAACTATGAATATTGCACAGCAGCTCTATGAAGGTGTTGATATTAAAGGCAGAGGCACTATAGGTCTTATCACATATTTAAGAACTGATTCTACAAGGGTTGCAGATGAGGCAAAAGTATCATCTAAAGAATACATCGGCGAGAATTATGGGGAGAAGTATCTTCCACAGGAAGTTAGCGCTAAGAAGGATGATAAGAAGATTCAGGATGCGCACGAAGCAATAAGACCAACTGACCTGACACTTTCACCGGCAGTTGTAAAGGAATCTTTACAGAGAGACCAGTTCAGATTATACCAGCTTATCTGGAAGAGATTTGTTGCGAGCCAGATGGCACCGGCTGTATATGAGACAACATCTGTAAGAATTGCAGCAGGAGAATATATATTCACTGTAGCAGCTTCTAAGGTTATGTTTGATGGTTTTATGTCAGTATATAAGAATGAAGATGATGCTGAAGCAACTAATACTCTTGCTAAGGGCTTGGATGAGAATTCAGTGCTTACGCTTGATGATGTTAATGGAATACAGCATTTTACACAGCCACCGGCACATTTTACAGAAGCTTCTTTAGTAAAGGCATTAGAGGAGCAGGGGATTGGACGACCAAGTACTTATGCACCTACAATATCTACAATTATTGCAAGACATTATGTTATCAAAGAGAATAAGAACCTTTATATATCAGAGCTTGGTAATGCAGTTAATAATATAATGCTGACAGCTTTCCCTACTATTGTAGACGTTAAGTTCACAGCTAATATGGAATCATTGCTTGATGGTGTTGCCGAAGGAACTGTTGAGTGGAAAGAGATAATAAGAAATTTCTATCCAGACCTTAAGATAGCTATTGATGAGGCTGAGAAGGAGCTTGAGCATGTTAAGATTGAAGATGAAGTAACTGATGTTATCTGTGACAAATGTGGAAGAAACATGGTTATCAAATATGGTCCACATGGCAAGTTTTTAGGATGCCCTGGTTTTCCAGAGTGTCATAATACTAAGCCATATCTTGAGAAGATAGGTGTTGCATGTCCTAAGTGTGGTAAGGATGTTATACTTAAGAAGACTAAGAAGGGAAGAATGTTCTACGGATGTGAGGGATATCCTGAATGTGATTTCGTTTCATGGCAGAGACCATCAGATAAAAAGTGTCCTAAGTGCGGCGGTTATATGATAGAGAAGGGTAATAAGCTTGTGTGTGCTGATGAAACATGCGGTTATGTAGAAGCTAAGAATGATAAAGAACAATAGTACATGAAATACATGGAATTGTTGTTTTAGAAGAAGAATGGGAGATTTACAATGAGTGTTCAGCTTCTCGATAAAACGAGAAAAATCAACAAGCTGCTCCACAATAATCATTCAGACAGAGTTGAGTTTAATGATATCTGTGAGGTGTTAAGTGGGATTCTTGAGTCTAATATTATGGTAATAAGCCAGAAGGGTAAGATTCTTGGAGCAGCTGTATATAGTGGAATAGATAAGATAGGAGAATTAATAACTGCTGATGTAGGCGGATTTGTGGATAAAATGCTTAATGAAAGACTTCTTGGTGTATTATCTACTAAAGAGAACGTCAATCTGCTAACACTTGGATTCTCAAGTGGCAATGAACGTAAGTTCAAGGCTCTGATAGCACCTGTAGATATCGCAGGAGAGCGTCTCGGTACATTATTCATGTATAAATGTATTGCTGATTATGATATTGATGATATTATTCTCTGCGAATATGGTGCAACAGTAGTTGGTCTGGAGATGATGAACTCTGTAAGCAATGAGAATGCAGAGGATGAGCGTAATAAGAAAATTGTCAAGTCAGCAATAAAGACATTGTCAGCATCAGAACTACAGGCAGTCAAAGCTGTATTTGCAGAGATGGACGGAACAGAAGGAATTCTTGTTGCAAGCCGAATAGCAGACAATACAGGGATTACACGTTCTGTTATTGTTAATGCGTTAAAGAAGTTCGACAGTGCAGGTGTTATATCAACCAGATCTTCAGGAATGAAGGGAACTAAGATTAAAGTTCTTAATGAAGTTGTGTTTGACGAATTAAGGAAAATAGATAACTGATATTAATGCATTAAATATTGTAATAATATTGAATAAAAAGTACTTGCAATATAATTAATGCTTTGATATAATACGCTTTGTGTGAAAAAAGCATGCAGGTGGATTTTACGGCTGGTGCCGGTATACGCGCCGGTGGCCGCAAGAGGTGAAGCTTGCAAAAGATTAATTAACCAATGGAGGTATTAAAATGAGCGTAATTTCAATGAAACAGTTACTTGAGGCAGGTGTTCATTTCGGACATCAGACAAGAAGATGGAACCCTAAGATGGCTGAGTACATCTACACAGAGAGAAATGGTATCCATATCATCGACTTACAGAAGTCTGTAGGTAAGGTTGACGAGGCTTACAAGGCAATCTCTGATATCGCTGCTGAAGGTGGTACAATCCTTTTCGTAGGTACTAAGAAGCAGGCTCAGGATGCTATCGCTACTGAGGCAGAGCGTTGCGGAATGTTCTATGTTAACGAGAGATGGTTAGGCGGTATGCTTACTAACTTCAAGACAATCCAGAGCAGAATTGCAAAGCTTAAGGAAATCGAGACAATGCAGGAAGATGGAACATTTGATGTTCTTCCTAAGAAGGAAGTTATCAACCTTAAGAAGGAACTTGAGAAGCTTCAGAAGAACCTTGGCGGTATCAAGGAAATGAAGAAGCTCCCAGATGCAATCTTCATCGTTGATCCTAAGAAGGAAAGAATCTGTGTTCAGGAAGCACATGCACTTGGTATCAAGTTAATCGGTATTGCAGATACTAACTGTGATCCAGATGAATTAGATTATGTAATCCCTGGTAATGATGATGCTATCAGAGCTGTTAAGTTAATCGTATCTAAGATGGCTGATGCAGTTATCGAAGCTAATCAGGGTGAAGAAGCAGCTCCAGCTGTAGAGGAAGAAGTAGCTGAGGAAGCTTAATATTTAAGCAACGACTTAAGTTTATGTATGCTTCAGCCTGCAAGTTCAGGTTGAAGCATTTTTAAAATTATTATTTATTGGAGGATATGATAATGGCAGCAGTTACAGCAGCAATGGTTAAAGAACTTAGAGAGTCTACTGGCGCAGGTATGATGGAGTGTAAGAAGGCTCTTACAGAGACAAATGGTGATATGGAAGCAGCTGTTGATGTTCTTAGAAAGAGCGGAGCAGCTAAGGTTGAGAAGAAGGCAGGAAGAATTGCAGCAGAAGGTATTACAAGAGTTGCATCTGAAGGCAATACAGCAGTTGTAGTAGAAGTTAACTCAGAGACAGATTTCGTAGCTAAGAACGCTACATTCCAGGAATTTGTACAGGCTGTTGCTGACAAGGCACTTAAGGCTTCAGTTGATAAGGCTGGAGATGGCGAAGATGTATGCGCTATCCTTGATATGCAGTCAGAACTTGAAGAGAAGACTCTTACAATCGGTGAGAAGCTTTCTATCAGAAGATTCCAGAAGATTACAGGTGACTGTGTAGCTTCATATATTCACGGTGGCGGAAGAATTGGTGTTCTTGTTGCAGCAGATGGCGCTTCTAATGATGCAATCAAGGAAGCACTTACTAACGTAGCAATGCAGATCGCAGCTATGAACCCACAGTACCTTAGCAGAAACGATATGTCAGCAGATGAACTTGCTAAGTTAAGAGAGATTACAGAGAAGAGTGCATTAAATGATCCAGCTTCTCTTCCAAAGCCAATCTTAAACAAGTTAATTGATAAGGCTATTAATGATAAGGTATGGAGCGATGCTGATATTGCAACATACGAAGAGCATAAGAGCAACATGCAGTACTTATTCAACTTCCTTTCAAAGGAAGCAGCTGCACAGTTAGCAGAGCTTGCATTAGCTGATGAGGCTAATATCGTAGCAGATAAGATCTTCAACGGATTAGTAGAAGGCCGTGTATCTAAGCAGCTTAAGGAAATCTGCCTTATGGATCAGGTTTACGTTAAGGCTGAAGATGGAAAGCAGTCAGTTGCTAAGTATCTTGCAGAAGTTGCTAAGGCTAACGGTGCTTTCACAGTTAAGGGATATGTTCGTTTTGAGACAGGTGAAGGTCTTGAGAAGAAGAACGAAGATTTCGCAGCAGAAGTTGCAGCTCAGTTAAAGTAATATATAATTATAATCAATTATAATATACGGTGAGTATTAACAATCCTCCGGAGTTTGATATTGGACTCTGGAGGATTTTTTGGAATATAACAGAGATTTAAGACTTCTATATTTGACAGTTATATGCTATAATCATCAATATATGACATTATAGGATATCAATTAATAACTGGAGGCACGTATGGATAACATTAAAAGAGTAATACTTAAACTTAGTGGTGAGGCTCTTGCTAAGAAAGAAGGCGGCTACAATGATGAGCTTATAGAGAATATTGCTAATCAGGTTAAGACAATAGTTGATAAAGGAACAGATGTTGGTGTAGTTATTGGTGGTGGTAACTACTGGAGAGGCCGTTCTAATGATAATATCGACAGAACTAAGGCTGACCAGATAGGTATGCTTGCAACAATTATGAACTGTATATATGTTTCAGAGATATTCCGTTCACAGGGACTTAAGACTAATATTCTCACACCATTCGAATGCGGAAGCATGACAAAGCTTTTCTCTAAGGACAGAGCTAATAAGTATTTCGAAAAAGGCATGGTTGTATTCTTTGCAGGTGGAACTGGTCATCCATATTTCTCAACAGATACAGGCATTGTATTAAGAGCGATTGAGCTTGATGCAGATGCTATTCTTCTTGCTAAGGCAATTGATGGAATATATGACAGCGATCCTAAGATTAACCCAGAGGCTAAGAAGTATGATACAATCTCAATCAACGAAGTTGTTGAGAAGAAGCTTGGAGTTATCGATATGACAGCTTCAGTTATGTGCATGGAGAACAAGATGCCTCTTATGGTATTCGGACTCGAAGAAGAAAACAGCATAGTTAATGCTTTATCAGGAAAGTTTAATGGAACAGTAGTAACTGTTGATTAATACAATATTAATGGAGGATTTTATGGAAAATATTAAAGATATTGAAGGAAGAATGCAGAAGTCAGTTGACAACTTAAAGGAAGAATATGTAACAATAAGAGCCGGAAGAGCTAACCCACATATTCTTGACAGATTAAGAGTTGATTATTATGGAACACCTACACCAATCCAGCAGGTTGCTAATGTTTCTGTACCAGAAGCAAGAATGATTCAGATTCAGCCTTGGGAAGCAAGCCTTATCAAGGATATTGAGAAAGCAATTCTTGTTTCAGATTTAGGACTTACACCTAACAATGATGGTAAGACAATCAGACTTGTGTTCCCTGAATTAACAGAAGACAGAAGAAAAGAACTTGCTAAGGATATCAAGAAGAAGGGTGATAATGCCAAGGTTGCTATCCGTAATATCAGAAGAGATGCCAACGATGCAATAAAGAAAGAGAACAAGGCAGGAGATATCTCTGATGATGAAGCTAAGAATTCAGAGGATGAAATTCAGAAGATTACTGATAAGTATATTGCTATGATTGATAGCGCTATAGATGATAAGACTAAAGAGATACTTACAGTTTAAGAAAATGTCAGGGCTGTTGGATATTTTACAACAGCCTTTTTGTAATTGAATGAATTGCGAGAGGAATCATAGATATGGATACATTTAACGAGAGTCTCGGATTAAAGATTCCGGGGCATGTTGCCGTTATTCTTGATGGTAATGGAAGATGGGCTAAGAAAAGACATCTCCCAAGAACAATGGGACATGTGCAGGGAAGTAAAGTTGTTGAAGATATGCTTTATGTCGTAGATGAGCTTGGTGTAAAGTATTTTACTGTATATGCTTTTTCAACAGAGAACTGGAAACGTTCAACAGAAGAAGTAAGTACTCTTATGGGAATCTTAAGAACTTATCTTAAGGATTGTGTTAAGAAATCCATGAAGAATAATGTGCGATGCAGAGTTATTGGAAGAAAAGATGAACTCAGCCAGGATATTATAGACAGTATCAATAATCTCGAAGAGAAAACCAAGAATAATACAGGGCTTAATTTTACTATAGCCATTAATTATGGTGGAAGAGATGAGATAACAAGAGCGGTAAGAAAGATTGCTGGCAAGGTATCAGAAGGAAGTCTTAAGCCTGAAGATATAGATGAAGATACAATAAGTAACAATCTTGATACATGGGAATTGCCAGATCCGGATTTACTTATAAGAACAAGCGGTGAACAGAGATTGTCTAATTATCTGTGCTGGCAGCTTGCTTATACAGAATTTTATTTCACAGATATTTTCTGGCCTGATTTTGACAGGGAAGAACTTATTAAAGCATTTGAGAAATACAATAAGACGGAAAGAAGATTCGGCGGAGTTAAGGAGGAGTAGATTATGCGTACAAGAATTATGAGCGGAGCTGTGCTCATAGTCATACTTTTCACATGCCTCTATTTCGGAGGCTGGGTTACATTCGGGTTCAGTCTGTTTATTTCACTTGTTGGAATGTATGAGCTTATTAAAGTTAAGAAGCTTGAGAAGACAGGTCTGGCAGTTGTAGGATATATAGCGGCAATTACTTATTATTTTATTCTTTTGCTTAATGATCCAGCATATATTTTACTGCTTCTTGTAGCTTCATGCATACTTATGATGTCAGTTTATGTATTTACATTTCCAAAATATAAGACAGAAGATGTTATGTGGGTATTCTTCAGTATAGTATATGTTGCTGTAACACTTTCTTATATCTATCAGGTAAGAATGCTGCAGGACGGAATATATATCGTATGGCTTATATTCGTGTCTTCATGGGGCAATGATACATGTGCATATTTCACAGGTGTATTTCTTGGAAAGCATAAGATGACTCCAAAGCTTTCACCTAAGAAGACTTACGAGGGTGCAATAGGAGGAGTTGTCGGTGCTACACTTCTTGGCTTTGGATATGGATTTGCCATAAGCTCTAAGATGTCAGATGTACTTGTACATCCTGTATATACATTTGCAATAGCCAGCTTCATAGGTGCATTCCTGTCTATATTCGGAGATCTGGCTGCATCTGCTATTAAGAGAAATCATGATGTGAAAGACTATGGAAAGTTAATACCGGGACATGGCGGAATTATGGACAGATTCGACAGTGCTATATTTACGGCACCTGTTGTTTACTGGGCAATAGAGGTTATTAACAAAGTCTTTGGAGGTTGATAATGAAGAACGTTTCGATACTTGGTTCAACTGGTTCAATTGGAACACAGACATTAGATGTTATTAGAAGAAATGCTGATATTAACGTAGTTGCACTTGCAGCAGGCACAAGGGTTGCTGACCTTGCAGAACAGGTCCGTGAATTCAAGCCACAGCTTGTATGTATAGGTAAAGAAGAACTTGTTCCAGAGTTAAAGACTCTTATCGGTGATATGGATGTTAAGATTGTAAGTGGTGACGAAGGTCTTATTGAGGCTGCAACAATTGAGAGTGCAGAAATTGTTGTCACAGCAGTTGTAGGTATGATGGGAATTACACCTACAGTTGAAGCTATCAAGGCACATAAGGACATTGCACTTGCCAATAAAGAGACACTTGTGTGTGCTGGTCATATTATTATGAGTCTTGCTAAGGAATGTAATGTTAATATATATCCTGTTGACAGCGAACATTCAGCAATATTCCAGTGTCTTAACGGTGAGAACCGTGGTGAGATAGAGAAGATTCTTCTTACAGCTTCTGGTGGTCCATTCAGAGGAAAGAAAAGAGCTGACCTTGAAAATGTACAGTTAGAGGATGCACTTAAGCATCCTAACTGGGCTATGGGACGCAAGATAACAATAGATTCTTCTACAATGGTTAATAAAGGACTTGAGGTGATGGAGGCACAGTGGCTTTTTGGAGTACCTGCCGAGAAGGTTCAGGTTATAGTCCAGCCACAGAGCATAATCCATTCAATGGTTGAATTCAAGGATGGAGCTGTTATGGCACAGCTTGGAAGTCCTGATATGAGACTTCCTATACAGTATGCTCTTTATTATCCTGAAAGAAGAGAGCTTAACACAGAAAGACTTGATTTCTATGAACTGGCTAAGATTACATTTGAAAAGCCGGATATGGAGACTTTCAAGGGACTTAAGCTTGCTTACGAGGCAGCAGCGCGTGGAGGCAACATCCCGACTGCACTTAATGCAGCTAACGAAGTAGCTGTAGCTAGATTTTTAGACAGAAAGATAAAATATCTGGACATTCCAGATATTATAGAATACGCCATGAATGAAGTGGATTATATCAATAATCCAACAGTAGAGCAGATTCTTTCTACACAGAAGATAGTAACAGACATGATAGAAAGCAGGTGGTAGGAGTTGGTTCTTAATGTTATTCTGGCGATTCTTGTACTTAGTATAATTGTTATTGTCCATGAATTCGGACATTTTATAATAGCTAAGGCTAATGGCATAACTGTAGTTGAATTCTCAATCGGATTCGGACCGAAGCTGATACATTTCAGAAAAGGTGAGACGGAGTATTGTATTAAAGCACTTCCTTTTGGTGGTGCATGTACGATGCTTGGTGATGAGTTCCTTGAGATGAGTGTTATACAGTCAGAAGAAGATGATGACGAAGAGCTTACGGATGAAGAAAAGGAAGCTAAGAAAAGAAAGCTTGCTATCGAAAATGGTTATGACATGGAAAAGTCATTTGCAAGCAAATCAGTCTGGGCAAGAATTGCTGTCATAGCAGCAGGTCCGGTATTTAATTTCCTTCTTGCTTTCGTGTGTGCAGTAGTTATTGTCGGAAGTCTTGGCTATGATCCATGTGACATTGATGTTGTTAAAGATAATTCGCCAGCCACAGAAGCAGGGCTTCAGGAAGGTGATGTCATAACTAAGGTTAATGGACATAAGGTAACATTTTACAGGGATTTTTATTTCTACAGGGCTTATAATGCAGATAAGACTCTTAACATAACATTTACAAGAGACGGTGAAAAGATGACAACAACTGTTACTCCACAGCATATTAAGCAGCAGAAGTATCAGGTTGGAATCATGATGAATGAGAATTGTCTCATAAGTTCTGTTACCAAGGATTCTCCGGCTGAAAAGGCGGGACTTAAAGCTAATGATGTTATCAAAGCAGTTGATGGTACTGCAATGAAGAATAGTTCCAATGTGACAGAAGCTATTACATCAAGCGGCGGCAATAAGGTTGTATTCACAGTTGCAAGAGATGGAAAAAATGTTGATGTGACAGTTGAACCTAAGAAGGTTGAAGTTGAAAGCTATGATACAGGCTTTGTTGTTTATGGAGACAGAGTAAAGACTTCTCCTATTGGTACTCTTAAGTATTCAGTGGAGGAAGTCGGATACAGTGTCAAGACTGTAATCCAGAGTCTTGGAATGTTATTTACAGGAAAGATTGGATTTGATTCATTGTTAGGACCTGTTGGAACTGTCAGCACAATGAGTGAGATTGTTGAAGAAAGTAAGGCAGATGGTGCATTTTATGTATTCCTTAATCTTATGAATCTTGCAGCACTTATCAGTGCCAACTTAGGAGTAATGAATCTGCTGCCAATTCCGGCACTTGACGGAGGCAGACTTGTATTCCTTATAATAGAGGCATTAAGAGGCAAGCCGGTTAAGAGAGAGCATGAAGGAATTGTTAATTTCATAGGTATGATACTTCTTGTTATACTTATGATTGTTGTATTGCTTAAAGATATAATGGCATTGTTCTAATACAGAAAGGACACAGGGGTTATGTACAGAGATAATACTAAGGTTGTTAAGATAGGAAACCGTGTTATAGGTGGCGGCAATCCTATTCTTATCCAGTCAATGACTAATACACATACAGAAGATGTTGCGGCAACAGTAGCACAGATTAAGGAGCTTACCAAAGCTGGTTGTGAAATTATCAGATGCACAGTTCCAACTAAGGAAGCTGCACTTGCAATCAAAGAGATAAAGAAGCAGATAGAGATACCTCTCGTTGCTGATATACATTTTGACTATAAGATGGCTATTATGGCAATAGAGAATGGGGCTGACAAGATTAGAATTAATCCGGGCAATATTGGAGGAACAGACAAGATAAAGGCTGTTGTTGATGTTGCAAGGGAAAGAAATATACCAATCAGGGTTGGTGTCAACAGCGGTTCACTTGAGAAAGACCTTATTGAGAAATATGGCGGAGTAACAGCAGAGGGAATAGTTGAGAGCGCACTTGACAAGGTTAAGATTATTGAAGACTTAGGTTATGATAATCTTGTTGTCAGCATCAAATCTTCTGATGTAATGATGTGTGTTAAAGCACATGAGCTTATTGCAAAACAGACTAATCATCCGCTTCATGTTGGAATTACTGAGTCTGGAACGATATTCTCAGGAAGCATTAAGTCATCAATCGGACTTGGTCTTATACTTAATCAGGGAATTGGCGATACAATAAGAGTTTCTCTTACAGATGATCCTGTAAGGGAAATAGAGGCTGCGAAACTGATACTTAAGACTCTGGGCTTAAGAAAAGGCGGAATAGAAGTTGTTTCATGCCCTACATGCGGAAGAACAAGAATTAATCTTATAGACCTTGCAGGAAAGGTTGAGAAAATGGTTTCAGGGTATGACCTTGACTTGAAGCTTGCTGTAATGGGCTGTGTAGTTAACGGACCGGGAGAAGCAAAGGAAGCTGATCTTGGAATTGCAGGCGGTGACGGCTGCGGAGTACTTATTAAACATGGAGAGATTATTAAGAAGGTTCCAGAAGAGGAGCTTCTTGATACACTCAGGTATGAACTTGATAATTGGAATGAGTGATACATATGTACAAATTTTTTGAAGTGTTTAAGACGCTGAAGCTGCCAGAGGATCTGGCGGTGTATTTTGAGAATGTTGAAGTAACTAAAGTCTCGAAAACATCGACCAATTCTCTGGCACGCGTTTATATAAAGAGTGACAGGGTAATAGAAAAACCAATAATATTCAAGGTTGAGGATGCATTAAAGAAGCAGATATTCCGTATATCCAACATGGACGTGCGGATTATCGACAGATATGTTTTGTCAGCACAGTATACGCCACAGACTGTAATGGATATATATTATGACAGTATCTTAGCAGAGCTGGAGAAATACTGGACACTTGAATATAATCTTTTAAAGAATTCCAAGTGGGAGTTCGAAAAAGAGGATATGCTTGTATTCACGATTGAGGACAGCTTTCTTGCACATCAGTATGCTGATACACTGACAGATTATTTTAAGAAAATATTCCTGAACAGATTCGGGTTTGAGATAGATGTTGAGTATCAGTATGCCAAGAAGAAGGAAAGTCAGTACGAGAGAGAAAATGCATACAAGATTAATCTTCGTGTCAAAGAAATTGAGAATAATATGATGGCGGCAGCAGAAGATAATGCCGACGGCAGGGATGATAAGAAGCTTACTTCTGAACAGAAGGCAGCAAAGAAAGCTGAGACAGCAGCCAAGCAGAAGGCGGCTAGAGCAGCATTTTTTGCAAGCGACAACAGGGGCAGGGAAGAGCTTAAGACATACAGCAGAAAGCCTGCTAACGAAGATGTTTTATATGGAAGAGATTTTGACGGTGATGTAACACCGATTGAACAGATAGATACGGCAATCGGAGATGTTATTATCTCTGGAATGGTCCGTAATGTTGAAATGCGTGAAATCCGTAACGAAAGAACAATTATTATGTTCAATGTCACAGATTTTACAGACACAATTACAGTAAAGGTTTTTGCAAAAAATGAGCAGGTACCGGAGCTTTCAGGTGTTATCAAGAAGGGGAATTTCTTAAAGATTAAGGGTAATGCTACATTTGACAAGTACGACCAGGAAATATCAATTGCCAATGTGTGGGGCATAAGAAAAGGCTCTGATACAAGACAGGTGCGTAATGACCTCGCACTTCATAAAAGAGTTGAGTTGCACTGCCATACCAAGATGAGTGATATGGATGGTGTGTCTTATGTATCTGATATTATCAAACAGGCAATCAGATGGGGACATAAGGCAATTGCAATTACTGACCACGGTGTTGTGCAGGCATTTACAGATGCATTCCATACGATGAGCGACCTCAAAGGCTCTTATGCCAAGAAGGGTGAGAAGCTTGATTTTAAGATAATATACGGAGTCGAGGCTTATCTCGTTGATGATACCAAGCAGATAGTAACGAATCCGAGAGGACAGAGCTTTAATGATACATATGTTGTGTTCGACCTTGAGACAACGGGATTTTCTGCGGAAGTTGACAGAATTATAGAGATAGGTGCAGTCAAGGTGTGCAATGGTGAGATAGTAGACAGATTCTCTACATTTGTTAATCCTGAGATTCCTATTCCATTCAGAATTGAGACGCTTACGCACATTAATGACCAGATGGTTATGAATGCACCTAAGATAGAGGAGATTCTGCCTAAGTTTCTTGAATTCTGCGAGGGTGCTGTTATGGTTGCACATAATGCGGAATTCGATACAAGTTTCATAATCAATAAGGCGGAGAAGATTGGTATAAATGTGGATACTACCATTATAGACACAGTGCTTCTTGCACAGTTTCTTATGCCAAATCTTCATAATTATAAGCTGGATACGCTTACAAAGCATCTTAATGTTGTACTTGAAAGCCACCACAGGGCGGTTGACGATGCTGCTGCGACTGCAGACATATTTGTCAAGATGATTAAAATGCTTTACGACAGGGATATTCCTGACGTTGATAAGCTTAATGAGGAAGGTAAGATGGATGAGAACGCCATCAAGAAGCTTCATCAGTATCACTGCATAATTCTTGCTTCTAATGAGATGGGAAGGATTAATCTGTACAGACTTGTTTCTGCATCACATTTGCAGTACTTTAACAGATTCCCTAAGATACCGAAGAGTCTTGTTAACCAGTACAGGGAAGGTCTTATTATAGGAAGTGCGTGTGAGGCAGGTGAGCTTTTCAGAAGTCTTGTAAATGGTCGTTCAGAAGCAGAGATAGCGAGAATAGTTAATTTCTATGACTATCTTGAGATACAGCCAATTGGCAATAACAGGTTCATGATTGAGAAAGAGGATTGCTATGTCCAGAATGAGGAGGATTTGCGCAATCTGAACCGCAGAATAGTAGAACTTGGTGACAAATTCGGCAAGCCTGTTGTGGCAACCTGTGATGTGCATTTCTTAAATCCAGAGGATGAAGTGTACCGTAGAATTATCATGGCAGGAAAAGGCTTTGATGATGCGGATAATCAGGCACCGCTGTATCTTCATACTACTGAAGAAATGCTTCATGAATGTGATTATCTCGGAAGTGACAAGGCATACGAGGTTGTTGTAACCAACACTAATAAGATTATGGATATGTGTGAGGAGATTGAGCCTGTAAGACCGGATAAATGTCCTCCGTTCATTGAGAACTCTGACCAGATGCTTCGTACAATCTGTGAAAACAGAGCTCATGAGATATATGGTCCGGAGCTTCCACAGATAGTAACTGAGCGATTAGAGCGAGAGTTGAACTCAATTATCTCTAACGGATATTCCGTTATGTACATAATTGCACAGAAGCTTGTATGGAAATCTAATGATGACGGTTATCTGGTTGGTTCAAGAGGTTCGGTTGGTTCTTCATTAGCAGCAACAATGGCGGGTATCACCGAGGTTAATCCGTTAAGCCCGCATTATCTGTGTCCAAAATGCTACTATAATGATTTCTATTCAGATGAAGTTAAAGCATTTGCCGGAGGCGCAGGTTGCGATATGCCTGATAAGATATGCCCAAAATGCGGAGCGAAGCTTAATAAGATGGGATTTGATATTCCGTTCGAGACTTTCCTTGGTTTCAAGGGAAACAAAGAGCCTGATATTGATCTTAACTTCTCCAATGAATACCAGAGTAAGGCTCATGCCTACACAGAGGTTATCTTTGGAAAAGGGCAGACCTTCAAAGCCGGAACTATCGGTACGGTCGCAGAAAAGACGGCGTATGGTTTCGTTATGAAGTATTTTGAAGAGAAGTCAGCAAAGAATGCACTTGAGGGTAAGCCTCCTATTGTTAAGAGAAAATGTGAGATAGAACGAATAGCAGAAGGCTGTATTGATATTAGAAGAACTACAGGACAGCATCCAGGTGGAATTGTTGTACTTCCAATTGGTGAAGAGATTCATTCATTTACACCGGTACAGCACCCTGCAAATGATATGACGACATCTATAGTAACAACACATTTCGATTACCATAGTATTGACCACAACCTGTTAAAGCTGGATATCTTAGGACATCTTGATCCTACAATGATACGAATGTTACAGGATTTAACGGGAATTGACCCTCTTGAGATTCCACTTGATTCTAAAGAGGTTATGTCGCTGTTCCAGAATACATCTGCACTTGGAATCAAGCCTGAGGATATAGGCGGCACAAAGTTAGGAGCACTTGGAATACCAGAGTTTGGTACTGACTTTGCCATGCAGATGCTTATGGATACCAAGCCACAGTATTTCTCAGACCTTGTCCGTATCGCAGGACTTGCGCATGGTACTGATGTATGGCTTGGCAATGCACAGACTCTTATTAAAGAAGGAAAAGCTACTATTTCAACAGCTATATGTACACGAGACGATATTATGATATATCTTATCCAGAAAGGACTCGATTCAGAGGAATCATTTAAAATAATGGAAATGGTCCGAAAGGGTAAGGTTGCATCCGGCAAATGTAAAGAATGGCCGGAGTGGAAGCAGCACATGATTGACCATGGTGTACCAGACTGGTATATATGGTCATGCGAGCGAATTAAGTACATGTTCCCTAAGGCACATGCTGCGGCGTATGTTATGATGGCATGGCGAGTTGCATACTGTAAGGTATTCTATCCGCTTGCATATTACACAGCTTACTTTAGTATAAGAGCCACAGCATTTGACTATGAGAAAATGGCTATGAGCCCTGTAAGGCTTGAACACTACATTGCTGAGTACAAAGCCAAGAAAGCAGAAGGTACAATCTCTAATACAGAAGAAGATGAACTTGGTGTAATGCGTATTGTTCAGGAAATGCATGCAAGAGGCTATGAATTCACACCTATAGACATATATAAGGCAAAGGCAAGAACATTCCAGATAATTGATGGAAAGATTATGCCATCATTCAAGGTTATATCAAAGGTAGGTGAAGTTGCCGGAGAGTCAATAGAGATAGCTGCCAGAGATGGCGAATTCTTATCAAAGGATGACTTACGCCAGCGAGCCAAGATAGGACAGTCAGCGATAGATAAGCTTTCAGAGCTTGGAATACTTGGAGATATGACAGACAGCAACCAGTTGTCACTGTTTGACCTGTAATGGGGAATTGAGGTGAGAGGCGAACACCTACTAAAAGCTATCGGATAACAGAATTAGTGGGTGTTTTTCTTATAATATTGCTATGGTTTCAGAGCAGAGACCTACTAAAGTGCACTAGTCAACAAAAAGTAGACACCACTTTATATTTTTATACATCATTTAATGAGCATAATACTCCCTATACTGTTTTGGAGTCAGATAATTC
>JABLTN010111498.1_pt1 | contig 42983 bp, 27 predicted proteins | sample 7160141 | NCBI WGS metagenome assembly JABLTN01 (sample SAMN14651226, study PRJNA627086) | human gut metagenome | isolation source: feces | host: Homo sapiens | reverse complement strand
AAGTCTTCTATGGCGGACGTCTGGAGTACTATCGCATGTCGGCAAACCAAATTTAAGATTGGTTGTAACTTTCTTATAACATAGTCGTCATTGATAATAGAGGGATGAAAGAAATCAGTTTCCGAAACGATGTTTTGCCACTGAAGAATAAACTCTTCAGACTGGCTCTGCGCATTACTCTCAACAGGGAGGAAGCAGAAGATGTCGTGCAGGATACAATGATTAAAGTCTGGAACGCCCGCGAAAGATGGCAGGATTTGGAATCCATCGAGGCATTCAGCCTAACCATCGCCCGCAATCTCTCGCTCGATCGCATCAAGAAGAAAGAAAATCAGAATGATTCGATAGAAAACGAGAAGATAGAGCAGCCAGACACCGCTTCAACCCCATCCGAGCGAATGATTCAGAAAGACAAGCTGGACATCGTGAGGAAAATGATAGACGAGCTGCCAGAGAAACAGCGCTCCTGCCTGCAACTGAGAGATATCGAAGGAAAAGCATACAGGGAAATAGCTGAAATTCTGGAAATAACCGAGGAACAAGTAAAAGTAAATATCTTCAGAGCTCGCCAGACAGTAAAACAAAGATTTCAACAATTCGACAGATATGGATTATAAGTACATCAACCAACTTTTGGAACGCTACTGGAAGTGCGAGACCTCTTTGGAAGAAGAGAACATCCTCCGCACATTCTTCAGTCAGGATGAACTTCCTGCCGAGCTGAAGCCGTATAAGTCTCTCTTTGCCTATGAGTTGAGCGAGACCAAGAACGAGGCTTTGGGAGAGGAGTTCGACCAGAAGATGATGGCTATGATCGAAGACGAATACACCAAGGAGCCTAACAAGGCAAAGGTTGTATCGCTGACAGAGCGCCTGAAGCCATTATTCAAGGCTGCCGCTGTCGTAGCCATCTTCCTCACTTTGGGCAATGCTGCTCAGGTTCCATTCCAAGAAGATTCTCAGAATGTTGAAAACGTGGGAGTTATCAAGGCGACAAGAGGCGCTTCTGTTGCATTGAGTGGAGATTCTGCAAAAGTAGATTCCATGCAGCACACCAGCATCGACAAAATGACTGTTGATCAAGCCTCTCCCACCATATTAAAGTAGTAATTTCTATGCTTTCTCTATAAAAAGAATCATGTTTAGTAAAACAATTCGAAACTGTGAAGTTTCATTTCTCTCAAATTTTTCATAACATACTAACGTAATAGGGCTGCCAGAATATTCTGGCAGCCCAACTTATTTTTATTCGTTTCTTACAGGTTGCACAACATATCCTTTATCTCGCAACAAGGATATCAGACCTTTATCTCCTGGGAGATGCATCACTCCAACGGCTATCAAACAAGTCCTATCCTTTAAATGACCTTCTATCTTTTTCAACCATTTGATATTTCTTTCGGCTACCATTTTCGAGTCATCCACTCCTTTGGGAATTAAAGACTGATTATGGGTATATAACTTCTCCAAATCCCCAGACAAATACATTTCATGGCAAGGTACTGAAGCCGACACCTTTTCAATTTGAGAAATCACATTATATAAATCCACCGCTTGCTCGTCCAAACTCTTATGGTATTCTGCAGTATCCCTTATTGTTTCTACCAATGTTCTTGCCAATTCCTCATAAGTTTCCAATCCAAAAACTTTGATATCTTTCTGCAATGCATCACGATATAGACAATCATCAACACTTACATCCTTAACATTCCCCTTTATCTTCATCAATCGAAGGCGCTCCACCCAGTATGCAGGTTTAAATTGCACATAAGAAGATCGGTGCAACTTTTCGCAGAAAAAGTTATCTACAAGCCGAAACTGCTCTTCATTATCATATAAACCATGATAGCTTTCACCTTGAGGCAACGTATTATATTCGCTTGCTTCATCTGCTTTCATAAAGACAGAAGCAGATGCCATACAATCAGCAACAACAGCAGAATCATTAAAATTTTTACTCTGCTCAAGATACATACAAGACACATTCTCTAAGACCTCACACAACTGAGGAAATGCCGTGAAGATTTCTTTCTGTGTAAAGTTATGCCCGCCACCATGCATCGTACCAAACAAGTATGATTTGTGCGACAATCCGTTACCAGATATTTCCCACAGCATACCATCCTTCTGGCTGTTCAATTTCATATTCGAGCAACCTCGACAACCACTACAGAAACATACCGCAAAGAATAAAACCAGCAAGCCAAGAAGGCTTCCTCCTTTTCTATTTTTCTTCATTTTCTTAAAATTTAAACCATACTAAATAACGTAAGGAATACGTTATTTAGTATATATACATGAAACTAATGTCCTTTCATACTTTCGCAATATTTCTGCATACCCAATTCAAACCCTGTGCAGGTAAAATTCGGAAGGAAATAATTACAAAAAAGGTTATATCATATCGTTTATATATCTATCATACGGAATCTATTAGGAGAATAGGCTTAGATTGAATAACATATACATAATTCTGCCACAGACCTCTTATCCGAAGACTGATTATTTGTCATTCCCACTTGTGAGAAAGCAAGAGCAGGCATCAAAAGAAGCAAAATTGCACTGAGTTTAGTGCAATTCTTTATAAAAAGTGCACTGAACTCAGTGCAATTTCATAAAATAAATCACGTTTCTTTCATAAGTAAGAGCCCGCCATTATCCGTACTATTATTAATAGGAGAAAAGGATATGAATAAGAAACTGACATCATGGCTCTTTTCGAGCATCTTACTTGCTGTACCCTTGTCACTCCAAGCCCAGTATCATTCACAGGTCTGGAATCCCGACAATGGCAACGGCACTTATACTAATCCCGTGATTTATGCCGACTATAGCGACCCGGATGTGGTGGCTGTAGGCAATGATTATTATCTCACGGCAAGTTCGTTCAACTGCATTCCCGGTCTGCCTATCCTTCATAGCAAGGATCTGGTGAACTGGGAGATTATCGGGCACGCCCTGCAAGAACAGGAACCCAAGGAACTCTTCGACAAGCCTCAGCATGGCAAGGGTGTTTGGGCTCCAGCCATCCGCTACCACAATGGAGAGTTCTATATCTATTGGGGTGACCCCGATCACGGCATCTTCATGGTAAAGACCAAAGACCCATGCGGTACTTGGGAGAAACCCGTCTGCGTTATAGCAGGAAAAGGCATGATTGACCCTTGTCCACTTTGGGATGAAGACGGAAAATGCTATCTCGTAAATGGATGGGCAGGAAGCCGTTCTGGATTCAACTCTGTACTCACCATTAGAGAACTTTCAGCAGATGGCACGAAAGTGATAGGAAAACCACGCATCGTATTTGATGGAGGACAGAAAAACCATACTACTGAAGGTCCGAAATTCTATAAGCGTGACGGCTACTACTGGATTATGTGCCCTGCAGGAGGCGTACAAATGGGCTGGCAACTCGCCATGAGAAGCAAGAACGTATATGGTCCATACGAGGCGAAGATGGTGATGGCGCAAGGCAAGACGAAGATTAACGGTCCGCACCAAGGCGCATGGGTTCATACATCGCAGGGAGAAGACTGGTTCTTGCATTTCAATGACAAGTATGCCTACGGTCGTGTCATCTTCCTGCAACCCGTGAATTGGAAGACAGGATGGCCTGTCATGGGACAAGACAAGGACGGCGATGGATGCGGCGAACCTTATCTTACTTATCGCATGCCAAAGTCAACCTCTCATACGAAAGTGAATCCACAGGAATCAGACGAATTCAACAGTACAGAATTAGGATTGCAGTGGCAATGGCACGCCAACTACAACCAACTTTGGGGAATGCCAACCAACAATGGTTGCATGCGCCTCTATACGGCTGATCTTACGGCTACTGACAAAGCGGGCAATCCACAGCCATTCAAGAGCCTTTGGGAAGCAGGCAATCTCCTGTTGCAGAAGACCCCAGCCGAGAACTTTATAGCCACAGCAAAAATCCGTTTTGCATCAAAAGAAGATGATCAGTATGGCGGCATTATCATGATGGGCATGAACTATCAGGCATTGGTGGTACGAAGAATGGGTGATAAGTTCCTATTGCAACAGCTCTACTGCAAGGGCGCAGAGACAGGCGGTATAGAGACAGAGAAGACACTCGCCACCTTGAAGCCAACAGAGATGGACACCATTCCATACTCCCCAGCCATCTATCTCGACATCTATCTCCAGATGAAAGTCAAGGCAGGGAAATGCCAGTTTGCCTACAGTTTAGACGGCAAGCGCTACAAGGATGCAGGCGATCTCTTTACTCTGCGCCAGGGCAAATGGATAGGAGCCAAGATGGGATTTGTGAGTGAGCGCAAGAACACCCTGGGTAATCGAGGCTGGATAGATGCAGACTGGTTTAGAGTTACAAAATAAATTTATATTTACCGCACAAATGGGCATGGGAAAGAAAGTCTTACAGAAAGCCTCCCATACCCCACTTTCATTTTTCCCTGGGCAAGAAAAAATTTTCCTCTGCCCAGGGAAAAAATTTTCTCTCGGGATTTATCTATGCTTTAGCAACAAGAAAAAACAGTCAACAGATTTGACAAAACCTATTGACTGTTCTGTTTGTTATCCTTCGACAATCTACAAAACCAAACTAAATAATTTTAATATATAAACCTAAACCTTAGCTACAAGTCTCAATCATTTCAACGCCTTTGCCCTCATCAATGCCTCCAGATAATAGTAGTCGGCATAGATGATACTGGCATCAATCTCGCTTCCTGCAGGATGATGACCTGTACTGTGCATGAGGAAAGCTACATTCTTCTTGCCACTCTGGTATCGGTCTGTACTCAACTGAGCCAAAGACTGCAAGGCAAACAGCTTATATTCCTCACCTTTCTCACCTCCCACATACTGCTGGAGTTCCAACAAGGCATCTGCCACAACACAAGCAGCACTGGCGTCCTTAGGAGCGCCACCTTTCACCCCACGTGGATCATCCATATCCCAGAGAGGAACGAGATCGTCGCTCGTTTCCTTCAATCGCTTGATATAGATATCGGTCACTTTCTGAGCGAAGTCCAGGAATACCCTGTTGTGCGTATAGCGATAAACCATCGTATAGCCGTAGATGGCCCAGCTCTGTCCTCTTGCCCACATCGAATGGTCAGCATAGCCCTGATGGGTCACACCTTTGATGAGATCGCCATTGATGGTATCATATACTGCCACATGATAGCAGCTACCATCCGGGCGGAAGTGATTCTTCATCGTAGTCTTGGCATGAGTCACCGCCAAATCGTAAAGCAGTTTGTTGCCTCCGTTCTTGGCAGCCCAGAACATCATGTCGAGGTTCATCATATTGTCCATGATGGTATTGTGAGGCCAGTTGCGGGGTTTCACCTCTCTCGGCCAACTCAATATCGTACCCACGATAGGATTGAAAAGCGTAGCGAGTGAATCAGCAGAAGCGAGAATCACATCTTTATATTCCTGAGAATGATTTACCTCATATCCCTTGCCGTAGGAGCAGAACATCAGAAAGCCGATGTCATGGTCGTAGCAGGGACGATAGGCAATACCCTTCAAAGATTCCGTATAGCCCTCAGCAGCCTTGCGTACAGCCTCATCCTTGGTGTTCTGATAATCCATCCAGAGAATGCCCGGCCAGAATCCGTCGCACCACTCCTCAGGAGTTGCCTTGCGGCAGTTCCATCCTTTCTGTCTGTCGCCCTTCAGGATATTGCGCGGTTCCATCGAGAAGTCATAACTGCCATCCTTCTGGCGCAATTCATCCAGGGCTCTACCCACTTGCTTGTGGCAATATTCTAATTGCTTATCCACATCAAGCACCCACATCTTGTCTGCCGCAGAGTTCTTATCCGAAGCCTGATGATTTGCCATTCCCGCTTGCGAGAAGGCAAGAGCAGACATCAAAAAAAGTATTCTTCCTATTTTCATCGTTATTGTTTATTATTAATACGAATCAAATAAGAAGAATACTTATTAACAAATTCTTTTGGATGCAATAAATGATTGATTTTCCCTGCAAGACGACAGAAACGGGCATATATCCTATTCAATCACCCAGTCCAAAGTGCTAACCTCCTCGGTAATGGTATAGTTGATACCAATCTTTATCACAGGCTTACCTTTCAAGGCAAAGGCATCGGCATAATGCTTGTCTTTGATTTGTTGCAAAGCCTCTTCTGCAGTCTTATTGAACTTCAGTTCTATCACATAGATGGTATCATGAGTTTCCATCGTGAGATCGGTTCTGCCTTTAGCAGTATGTTGCTCTACGAGAATACAGAAGTTGGTGAGCAAGGCGAAGATGATGTACATCATTTGCTGATAATGCCCCTCGTAATTAGTGTTGTCGCAATAAGGAACGGTTTCCAAGAAAGTCTTGAGCAGCAGCAAGGCTTCATCCATTTTGCCTTGATTGATGAGTTTAGACATCTTGGCAATAGTCGTATTTCCCATTACTGACATTCTATTCAGATAATGAGGAAGGAGACTTCTGAACAAACCTATGTGAATTTCCTTGTTAGGGAGTGCCAAGGTGTAAAGTTCCGTATCCTCGTCATAGTCTTTGATGGTAATATAACCGCTCTGGTAAAGCAATGGCATAATGGTGGTCATGGTTTCTGTAGCTGCATCAAAGTCATCCTTTCCAGCTTCCATCTTTTCTCCTAAGTTGATAGGAGTAAAAGCATACTTACGCATCATGTTGAGCAGATAAGTTGGTGTTCCTGAACCGAACCAGTAGGCATTGAATTTTCCTTCGGCAAAACAATTCAACAGGCTGAATGGATTGAAGACATCTGGTGAAGGCCACGTAAAGTGATAACCATCATAGTTCAATTTCAATCTATCTACAGTTTTCTCATAGGAAATCCTATTCTTTTCTGCAAGGCGATTAATGTCATCACTCATCAGAGTCAACAACTCATCCTTTGTAATACCACAGATTCCAGCATACTGTTCTTGCATACTGACATTGGTAATATTGTTCAATTCACTGAAGATGCTGAGTTGTGAGAACTTAGTGATACCTGTGAGGAAGACAAAACGTAGCATTTTCTCGCAACCTTTCAATGGACTGTAGAAATTACGCATGATATCACGCAAGGCATCTAACTGGGTATCTTCATGCGCCACATCAAGCAAAGGGGCATCATACTCATCAATAAGAACGACCACTTGTTTTCCAGTTTGCTCAAAGATAGTCTGCATCAAGTTCGCAAAGCGCACATTTGGGTCTGGCAAATGGGATTCCACCCCATACCGCTTCTCGTTATTTTCGATAATGAAGAGGAGGTATCTTTTTAATTGTTCTATATCCATGTGCTTACCAAGGCTCATGTCAAAGTGTAGCACAGGATATTCTTTCCATTCTTTCTCCAGTTTCTCAATGGCAAGTCCTTCAAACAATTCCTTTTTACCCTCAAAATAACTTTCGAAGGTAGAAACAAGAAGCGACTTACCAAAACGACGTGGACGGCTGAGGAAGAAATATGTTCCATCAGTATGGGTCATACGATATACATATTCCGTCTTATCCACATAGAACTTGTCTTCTTTGCGGATGCGTTCAAAGGTCTGTATGCCTATAGGATATAATTTTCTTGCCATAATCTCTTGCTTTACTTAATGCGATGGCAAAGATAAGCATTTTTCTTGAAAATAACAAGTCTATATGGATTATTTACAATTTGAATTCCCTATTGCGGTCATTTTAGTTCCTACTATAGGCGAGGCTTGGTCGCTAATATCCTATCATACATTTTCTTATTATATTCCGCCACAAATTATAACATATTATATATTCTATGGCTGGATATAGCATAAACATTGCCATACCTTTACAACGTAAAACGATAGCCCACAGAAACCGTAAAGGCATTCGTCTTAGACTGGCTTGGCATATTGGCGACCTTATCCACCTTGCTCAATCCTAACTGATATCTCGCATCCAATATCACATTCTGATACTCGTAAGACACTCCTATCGGAATAGAGACATCACATTTCTTAGCAGGCCATTTCTCATCAAAGGATTCCTTCTCCTCATAAGACGAATTTCCTGTCTTATCAATAGTCACTTCCGAAGAATCGCCCTTATACTTACCATCACCCAAGAGGAAGCCAGCCTGTACGCCCAACAGCAAAGCCAACTGGCGTGTGACGTAGGCCTTCACCATCAGAGGCACTTGAATATAGTTCAGATCCACGTGCTGGTTGTTATACCCCGTCAGCACCGTCTTGCCATTATCCTTACTTTCCGTCTGATAACTTGGCCATCGGAAACCCTGTTTGGCATAATAAGCTCCCAAGCTGATGCCCACCTGTTCAGTAGCCCGATATTCGAAGTCAACACCGCCCATAAATCCAGCTTGATATTTGGATTTCATATAGTCAGCATTTTCTTCTGTCGTGAAATAGATTTTATTATTACTCCAATTAGAGAGCACCACACCAATGCGAGGGATAACAGATATTTTCCCCACAGGATTTTCTACATCTTGCGCCACGGCTGTCATTACAGAAAGCACCATCAAGGCGACTGCCATCATATACTTTTTCATACTATTCATATTTTGAGAATGATTATATAAGAAAAACGGCACAATTCCATAAATATTGCATCAAGAATCTGCAATTTTTCTTATGACGCATTCCCCATATTTCTTAAGTTTCTTATTCGTTATGCAAACGAAGCTGATTATCCAAGCAAGTAACTTTAGTTAAAGTTCAATAATAAATATCACTTTAATTATCAGACATTTGGAAATATCTTTGAAAAAGATTATCTTTGTGCAAGATATTTCTAACGCAAAGCTTATGGAATTTAAGAAACTCATAGATAGAGGGGCAGAATTAGAGCGAATGAATGAAGCCCTTCATAGAGAAGATACTCAGTTTATCGTCATTTATGGTAGGCGTAGAATCGGTAAGTCAGAGCTTATCAAACGCATCGTCAAAGCACGGCATAAGGCGATTTACTTTTTGAGCGACACTTCGTCAGAGACTGTTCAACGTGTAGCTTTTTCCAAAGTTGCAGCTTCTGTAATAGATGGTTTTGACAAAGTGATTTACCCAGATTGGGAAACTTTGTTTAGAAGTTTCAACAATCAGCTCTCTGAGCGTATGTTGGTCTGCTTGGATGAGTTCCCTTATTTGGTGAAAAGTTGTGATGTACTTCCCTCCATCATTCAGAAACTCCTGAATGAGAAAATATTGAAGTTTGATTTGGTATTGTGTGGCTCTTCTCAGCAGTTGATGCATGGGTATGTACTCAACCGACAGTCGCCCCTCTATGGTCTTGCCAATGAAATTATGAAGATGCAGCCTATTCCTGCCCAATATATGAGTATGGCTATGGAATGTGATGCTGTGCAAGCCGTGGAGGAATATGCTATTTGGGGAGGAGTGCCTCGTTATTGGGAATTGCGTAGGGATTATCCTGATAAGGAAACGGCCATTCGTAAGGTATTGCTTGATCCGCAGGGACCTTTGATAGAAGAACCGCAACGCCTACTTCATGATGATATGAGAGATACAGTGCAGGCATCTACTTTGTTGACTATTATAGGCAATGGTGCCAACAAATTGTCTGAAATTGCAAATAGGGCAGGTAAAGATAGTAGCACGATTTCTGAACCTTTAAGCAAGTTGCGAGAACTTGGCTATGTTAGTCGAGAGGTTCCTTTTGGTGAGAGTCCTAAGAAAAGTAAGAAGGGAATTTATCATATCAATGATTCTCTTTTACGTTTTCACTATCAGTTTATTGTACCTTATCGTTCTATTTTGGAATTAGGAAGAATGGATATAGTGATGCAAGTGGTTCTATCTCAACTTCCACAATTTATAGGTCAATGCTGGGAATTACTTTGTCGTGAATATGTTAGTGGAAATATTATAGATGGCATAGCCTACAATGTCGCATCTCGTTGGTGGGGTAAGATATTTCCGCCAGAAAATAAGGATGGAAAGATGGTTGAGTTGGATGTTGTGGCAGAGTCTATTGATAAGAAGCATATCTTGGTAGGAGAATGTAAATGGACGCACGATGAAGATGCCGACAGGCTCATGAATGTTTTGGAGCAGAAAGCTAAGTACTTGCCTTTTATTAAGAAAGGGCAGGAAATTCATCTTGTGCTATTCTTAAAGGAGTCTCCAACTCATTGTGCTAAGGATATGCGAGTATTCCTGCCAAGTGATGTTATGAAGGTTTAGTTGGAGTAAAAATAGCCGATAGCGTGCGAAAACATACTTAAAAAATGTCGTTATTCTGCGCCAAATACCTTTTTTAACCCATTTGGCGCAAAATAACGACTAAGCGTATGGCACAATAGGACTTTGATTTGTTTGGCAATCTAACCCATTATCAAATACCTTGTATGAAGTTTTTGTTCATCAGATCAGATGTTTGTCCGTCTTCTCTGCCTGGGTATTTTTTTCTTCCTACCCACGCAAGAATTTTTCCGTGGGCAGAGAAAAATAAAAGTGGGTACAGTGACGGGAAAAATGAAACCTAATTCCTCGAAAATTACAGACGGATGAAGAAGCGCTTTTTGGCAACTTAACGATGCGCTTTATTAACACTTAACGATGCGCATCATTAGACCTCAATAAAGCGCATCGTTAGAGCTTATAAATGTGCTTCCTTTGAGGAAATGCTGGCGCCTACGATAATGTGATACAACATTGACATGGGATTTTAGAAAGTACTACACAATTCATAGTTAGTACTACGTCCTCCTTCATCCGTCTGTCTCAATACTCCCTTAGCCATCAAGTCCTTGATGTCTCGGTTGGCTGTATCTTGCGAACAATGGTTGATTTTGTACCATTTCGAAGAATTGAGTTTTCCCTTGAAGCCATCCAAGAGCATGTTGAGCACCTTGCGCTGACGGGCATTAAAAGCTATCGTGCGATGCTTATCCCAAAACTGAGCCTTACGAACTACATTCTCCGTCTTTTGCAAGGCATTTGCCAAAGCCGCCTTCAAAGTCTGCAAAAACCATTGTATCCATGGAGTAATGTCCAAGTCGCCTTTCTGCGCTTGCTCCAAGTGGTCGTAATATTCCTTGCGATGATTTAGTATCTCTGAAGAAAGACTATAATAACGTTGGGAAGTTTGGTCGGCACGGGAAAGCAACAGTTCGGTCAAGGTTCTACAAAGCCGTCCATTGCCATCGTCGAATGGATGAACCGTCACAAACCAAAGATGTACCACAGCTACCTTGACCAATGGGTCTATACTTTCCTCTTTATTTATCCAATCCATCAATTCCGCCATCATCATAGGAACATCCTTGCTCGCAGGTGCCTCATAATGTACTTTCTCATGACCCAATGCACCCGAAACCACTTGCATTGGTTCATCGCCCACTCGCCACTGAGCTACAGCTATCTTATGGATACCACTTCTCCCTGTAGGAAATAAAGCCGCATGCCAAGAAAATAAACGTTCAGCATCCAAAGATATAGCATAATGCTGCACGGCATCCAGCATCACTTGCACCACTCCCTCTGTATAATGGTCGGTCACAGGCAAGCCTTCATACTCCAATCCTAACTGTCGAGCCACAGAAGAGCGCACACTATCCCTATTCAAGTTCTCACCCTCTATCCTTGCCGAATGCACGATTTCTTGTGTTAAGGAGTCGAGCATGGATTGGTTTCGCTCCTCGAAACCAAACATGGAAAGCCTGCCCAGCAACTTTCCCCTCAGCATATTCACTTCTGCCAAGCTATTGCTAAAACAGGCATTGTCCCAAGTCATGTGAGGCCAATCCTCTTGCTGCCAAATATACATTGTTGCTTCCCTCATAATTGATTCTTTTGGCGCAAATATAAAGCATTTTATCGGATTATGCAAGTTTTGCGGAGATTATTCGCATTATTCTCCGCATTTTTGCGGAGAATAGGAGAAAATAGCATCGCTATAGCGACTAAATCGAGTAGAAAAAAGCCCGTGGCTATACAACAAGAACAATCCCTATAACGATGACAAACCATTGCTATAGGGATTGCTTAAAAATTAATTAGAAAGGCTAACTTTTCCATTCTCTGAGCAGACGATGCGCTGCTCAGCTCCATTCTTCAGTTTCACGATGATGCCCACGGCACCCTGCTCGCTTGGCGTAAAGTAATCTACCGATGCGATATCGCCCGGTTCTGTATCAGAACTTGGTTCATATACACAGACGAAAGGATGATTCCACGCCTCACCTTTCTGGCGAGCCACAAAGGTCAATACCGGCTGGTCGATTACCTTATAAGGCTGGTTAAGCATACGTTCATATTCTCTGTTTTCAGGAGAAAGCGCCTGGAAGATGGTGCGGTTTTCATCCGCCTTCATCCACATCGTCATCGCAATCTCCTTCTGGTTGTCCATCGCTGCCACCACATTCTCATCTTCTATCCTGGTTACAAACTGGGTCTTTACAGAAGAGGTCATTTCGGCACTCACCTTATTATATATATAGGAATAAGCATAGAGATGACCACCGGCAAAGGCGAGTTCCTCGGTAGGCTTCATATCGAGCGCCTTACCGCTTGCCGCATCCATCACCTTCATCTCCTGTCCCAAGTTGTGATAGAAGTAATCGTGGGTCTTGTCGCCCCCTTCCTTCTTTCGGCTGCGGAATACATCGATGTAATAACCGCCCTTATCGCTGGTCTTCACAATGGCGGTAGTACGCTGCTGTTCTGCCTGAGTTTCTGGTTCAAGGAAGCTTACAGTAGCATAGGTCATCTTTTCCTTTTGTTCAGAGAGTTTCTTGCTGGCAGGCTTCTCTGCACTTACTTCAGGATAGACTGAAATAACCTTGAAGGCATGCTGCGACATCATCACAGGATAGCTCGATACACCATCCACTACCACTGTATTATGGGCTGGCATCTGGGAATAATACTCTGAATAATCCAATCCGCTATAGAGATGCTTTCCGATTCCTGCATCAGGCCCGAGCACATAGCCCTTACCATAAAGTTCCAAGGAGATGCCATTGGCATGGGCATGATTACCTAAGCTGGCATTGATGGAAGCCATCAAGTCGTGCTGCTTGTCCATACCCGTACGCATCGCAATCCATGATACATTAGGAACATAGAACATCGTGCTGGTATATTTCTCGATTTCTGATATTGGAGCATCGCTTGAAACGGCACTCTTGAAGAGATTCATCTCTGCGATAAGACGCTTGTTCTTATGTCGGGTGGCATATTTCAGGATGTTATCGGCTCCACCCTGGTTCAGATAGCCCGGATGGGTATCGCCGAAACCTGCTATCATACGGTTTGGGAAGAGATATTCGGCAGAGGCCTTCACACCGTCTATCAAGATAGGACGCTGCTTGAACATATCAATTCCCGCCTTTTCATCGAGCATATTGGTAAAATCGCAGAGGGTGCTAAGCACCGTGGTGCTATAACCAGGAGATTCGTACCAGGTTTTTGCCTTCTGATCGAAACCAAAGTCGATGAGTTTGTTCAGGCTCCACTGTCGGATACTGTTCTGATTCACCACATAATCCAGATAATACTGCTTGCCCTTGCCGTCTGCATAAGCCTGATTATCTTGCAAGATGAGAGCTATTTTCACGATGAAATCGGCCTGAAACAAGTCCCAGTTGTTATGAGGCACACCATTGGCAATGATATTCTCCGCCCATTTCTTGAAACCCATTTCGATGATAGACTGGTCTTCCTTGACGAGATTTTTGATGAGTGGATACATCTGGGTGAGTTCGTTGATGATGTCTTCGTGGATAACCTCGAAGGTAGTCATACCCACCAAGGTTTGCTGATGACCGTGGTTCAGATCGATAGGCACATTGCGATAGGCGATGCCTTTCATATAGACATCGAACACCTTAGCCGCCATCTTGCCGTAGCGCATATCGCCAGTAGCGGCATAGACGCGGGCAGCATCTCGGGCGATGCTCATAATCTGTCGGTTCACGCTGGCGATGTTACAACCCGTCTTGGCTGGCGAAGTCTTCTCCATCTTGCCTGAAGCCTTGCTTACATAGGTTACATTGCCCAGTTCATCGTCATCGAATGGAATCATATCTTCCAGGCGGGGACGATTGTATTGCGAAGCCGTTCCACGGGTGCCATTATATTTCACGGTGGGTTCCGGTGCACGTTCTCCCCCCACCTTCGCAAAGGTTTCACCATTTATGAAGACATCAGAAGCGTGGGTGTTCCAGAACATCTGCAGTCGGGAGTAGAGCCAGTCGGGCTGCGCATCCACCTTCTGCATCACGTTTTCTATCTTTCCCTTAAGCTTGCTTATCTCAGGATCTTCCACTTTCTTTTTCCCCTTGGCAAAAATATCAGAAGCATTTACTAAGAGTAAGCAAGCCGCTAAAATCATATATAAAACTTTCTGTTTCATGCGTTTTTTCTTTTGCTTTACTAATAATACGATTGGGAAGGAGGAAATACGTAGCCTTTTATAGAGTTTTTAATTGTGTTAAAAATACTTCTTCTATAAGGTTATTCTGTTAACCACTTCCAAATAGGAATGACATACCAAATAAATTACGCCAAATTTGTTTATTGTCAATAAATAAATCTGTGGCTTTTTGTTTATTGTCAATAAATAAATCTACTACACAGAGTTCCAACCATGCTCTCCAAGCGGTCCCTCGGGGACCACGTGATGGGGAACTGGTGAACATGAGACGAGCAACCGTTGCTCATGAAGCGGGCAACAAGTGCCCAAACTAATATCCACAATTTGGGCAATACATTATCTCTATTCCTAATCCCACTTGTCAATCTTCCACCTTATTTATTATTAGTATTGACATACTTTATTCTATTTCCTAATAGAAGTAGAATTTTGTTGGTATGTGGGTAATATATTCCCCAGCTACTTCCAAATATATGTATTGAAAGAATGAGGCTTAGCTTTCACATTCAGGTATTTCTTGCCAATTTTCACCGACAACGATGCCAGTTCATCAGTAAAATTACCTACAGTAACTATATACTGGCCCTTCTTATCCTTGAATACGACTACCGGAGTCTTGCTGTATTCACGTCCGGCATAAGCCAACATCTCAGTACCTTTCTGCACAAAATGACTGAAGTGCTTATAGGCATAATACTCTGCCGTGTAACGCATCTTGCGGGTCTTTCCATCCACCTGAATCAGCGCATTCTGGGTCCATCCCCATGGCGAGATGCCATTATCCTTCAAGATGAAATTCCAATTGTAATATTCATCACATCCATTTCCTAAGTTATCCGAGAGGAGGAAGAAGGTATGTTCTCCTGCCTTCCAGTCCATAGAACCATTTCCACATTCGCTCTCACTTACCATGAAACGATGGTTTGGATAGCGTTTTCGCATTTCGGGCAAGTTGTTTCTGCATTCCCATTGGGTTCCGATACCCTTGATATTAGCCTGCAGAGTCTTGTTGTCTAATATCTTCTCCACATAGTCGAGCCGGTTGGTATTGAATGTACCTATCCACAAATCCACCTCCGGATGCTTCTTGGCAAGCGTTGGAGCCAGATATTCGTTGTTGAATCTCAAGGTTCCCTCAGCTGTCCAGGCGCATCCAGGATAAGGAGTATAAGAGTAAGCCTCGTTCTGATACATCACCTTGGTGATAGGCAGGCCTTCCTCTTTGTATAAGTCGATGAACTTACAGAACATATCCGCATAACACTGCAGATAACGGGGATCCTGGATGAAAAAATCCTGGGTGGCCAGGCGTCGTGGGAACACTCCCTTGCGGTCGCCCAGGAGTTTCATCTCGTCAGCATCCACCTGCTTGCCATCATCCATATAGAGCAGATAGCTCTGTCGAGGGTCCATCTTATTGGTCTTGTTCGGAGACACAGGATAATCGTGATTGATTTTCATCCATACAGGAGGACTCCAAGGCGACATGAAGAGCTGCAGATTAGGCTGATACTTCTGTGCCGCACGAGCCAAAGGGATGATATTGCGCTTGTCGTGCTCAATATTAAAGTATTTGAGTGCGAAATCGCCATCCACATCATCACAGCTATACCAGGCACGCGCATAGTCGTTGGCATTCATAGAGACACGTCCATGAGTAAATTTCAAGTCGCCTTCTGGCGAAAACAGATTATACATCACTTCGTCCTGTTCCTTGCGGGTAAGCATATTGAAAGCATCCCAATCCAGTTCATTGAAGGTTGTGCCAAAAGCAGAGAACTCTATTCCTTTCATCTGCGCATCAATTTCGGCCACCACCTTACCCTCTTTCTTTGAAGACAGTGAGCCCTTACTTTTCGCCCATTGTACCTGCTCTGTCGTGGTAAAGGATATCACAGTCTGGCTCCATGAACTTGTCATAGTCAATAAGCCATAGATTATTACAAATAATTTCTTCATGTTTATAATATTACTTTAAATGTTTATAATGCATTTTTCTGTCTGCGCCACAAAGGTACAACTATCCAATCACTGCACAAAGGATATTTGTCACTAATTCCACACAAAAACATAGAAGACACGTTTTGTTACGTTTGCAACCCTCGGAAGTTACAAAAAACGACCTTTACCATAGAGTTCACATATCAGTTTTTCATTGTTACATTTCTTTCCACGAAATCACTGATTCTTCCTTTAAATAAGCCATATATACATTTTATCAGCGGGAGAACACATGTAACAAACAATCTGTTTTTACATTCAATCATATAGATAGTGACAGATATTTTTGTCTTTATTGAAGAAATGTGATAATTTTGCTTCGGAAATTTGGAAAACAAGGAAAAATATCATAATTTTGTCCATCAATCATAATGAACAAGTAATCATGAAGAAAAAGACTTTATTTTTCCATTTACCAGTGCATCCTTGGATATGGATCCTGCTGTTGGCAGCGTTACTACCTAAAAGTGCTTATAGCATTTTTACGTCACGCACACTACCCACCCAAAGTCAATTGCCAGTAGCTACCATTCATTGCATTTTCCAAGACTCTGAAGGATTCATGTGGTATGGCATGACTGGCGGAGGGCTTTGCCGGGACAATGGATACCAAGTAGATATATTCCGCCCAAAGGGGCGAGCTATGTTTTTTTTAGCAAATAACAATGTGAATTGCATCACCGAAGATAACTTGGGAAGAATCTGGTTTGGTACCGAGAAAGGACTCTATCGGATAAACAAGAATACCTTCTCGCTGACAGAGATTCTGACAAGTAGAAACATGGGCATCACCGCCTTGTATCAAGACTCCAAGCATCACATCTGGGTGGCATCATCGAAAGGTGTCTATTGCATAGACCCTACCCATGACAGGATTTTGATTCATGACAAGAATCAAGCCATCTGTTCTGCATTTCAGATTACAGAGGACCACCTGAATCGCATTTGGATAGCAACTAGGGATGGGGGACCTTACATTTATCTTAAGGAAAAGAAAAAATTCAAAAAAGCACCCTGGTCAATCACATCTGGGGCTATCCGGATGATAGAAGACAAACAACAAAGTGGTTTTTGGATTGCCACTTGGGGAGACGGAATCGTGTTTTATGACACCAACTCTGGGGAAATAACCCGGAATCCACAAACAGCCGTCACTCAAGACATATCGTGCTGTATCGACATGCTGATAGACAAAACGCAGGGATTAGTTTGGGTTACTACCATGAACAATCTCTACCTATATCAACGCGAAGGGAAAAAACTCATTCCACTCAACACCGATGAGTTTCTATCTCCTGGATACAAGATATTAGATGGGTTATGTGAAGACCGGTTCGGGAACATCTGGGTAGCAGGTTTTACACCACATACTTTTATCGTTTCCTACTCGGCTCAGTCTATCATCAGAGAAACCGTACCCGCCATGAACCAACTTACTGGTTTTCCTTTGTTACCAGACAGAATGGTTGCCGATGGACATGGCTTCTGGATATGGCAAGGTCGCATGGGGTTAATGTACTACGACCCACGTATCTCGCACCTCTATGAAGCAGGAGGAATGCAGTTTTACCGATGTATATGCAAGACCAAAGGAAAGGAGGGAATCTGGGCTGCTGCAGGTAGAGTTCTGAAACATTTACAGGCTGAGGACAATAAAATAACGGAAAAACTTATCACAACCTTCACCACCCCTATCCAAACGATAGCTGACAATGGAAACGGAACCCTATTCATAGGAACACAGGACGCTCTTTATAGCTATTCGCTGATGGGCAACACGCTGAACAGATTGAGCAAGAGTTCGTCCAGAATAGAAAACATCGCAGCGGATTCTGAAGGAAATGTTTATTTCACAAATCAGTTGAACCAACTCTTCCTCTGTGAAGTCAATGGACAAAAGAGACTGATCAGCCAACTCTCCAAGGAGAATATAACGGCATTGGCATTGGCCAGCGATGGTACTTTATGGTATACTACGCAACAAGGTTCCGTGTACCAGTGGAATGCGGTAAAAAAACAGTTGGACTACGAACAGCAAATGAGCAATGCTAATGGAGATGCCATCATCGACATCAAGACCGACAGATCGGGGCATGTATGGTTGTTGTCCAATCAATATCTTCGGGAATACAACCCGCGAAATCACTCCTTTCGCACATTAAGAAATACGGACTCAGACATCAATGTCAGTTATTTCTATCATCTGGAAGAGGACGATGACAATCAGATAGGAGTAGATGGTGCTGGAGCTTATTTGCAGGTCAAGTCTTCCAAGATGTTAGACCAGCAAAATGCAGAAGGTTCACAACCATACATCACGGCCATACAGATGGGAGATTCCACCCATTTATTGGGGAAATCAAATGGCGAGGTGCAGATTCCTGCCCAAATTTCAAGTGTCATTCTACGATGCTCGACCTTTGACCCCATCCACGCGCAAAAAGTGACATTCGCCTACAAGATAGAAGGATGGAACAAGGAATGGATTTATCTACCTCAGGGAGTCAACTCGATCTACTTGACCCATCTGCCAACAGGCAAGTATAAACTGGCCATCAAGGCAACCGACAGATACGGATGCTGGTCGGAACATGAGACTATGTATATAGTTCACCGGCTACCTGCCTGGTGGCAAACCTGGTGGGCCTACTCCATCTATGGCTTGGGAATCATCCTGTTGGGATATGGTATTTGGAATTTGAATAGACGTATAAGAATCTTACGTATTTTGCAACAAAGGCGTAATATGCTGAAACTGACCGAGGTACAGTTAAGCGATGAGGAATCCAACAAAGACACAGCTCGTTCGGACGAATTTCTCAAACTTGTCATCAGTAAAATAGAAGAGCACCTTGCAGATACAAGTTACAATGTAGAACAACTTAGTTGCGATATGTGCATGAGCCGGATGAGCCTATACAGAAAGATGCAGACGGCCAGTGGCCTTTCACCCAACGAATTCATCAAAGATGTTCGTCTCAAAAAAGCTGCGGCACTTCTGAAACGTTATCCCAACATTACCATAGGGCAGTTGGCTGCGAAAGTAGGATTTGCTACACCGAAATACTTATCGAAATGCTTTAAAACAAAATTTGGTGTTCTTCCATCGCAATATACACAGAACAGAGCACCAGATTAGGTCTAACCAATAATTTAAAATAAAATGAACAAGTTAACATTCTTAAGCATGGTCTTGCTGTCTGCATCAGAGATACAGGCACAAACCACCGCCTATCAGTTTAAGACAACTGATGGCAACTTCTGGAAGATGTCATCGCTGACACTTTCAGACAAAGTACCTGGCAAAGCGCAGGTGGTTATTCGTTCTTCCCAACCCCAACAAACATTCTTGGGATGGGGAACTTGTTTTAACGAATTACCTTGGGACGCCTACAACTTACTGAGCGATAAAGACAAGCAACTGCTCGTCAAACGTATGTTCAACCCATACGGTGACCTGCGCTTGCAGAAAGGACGTCTGTCGGCAGGAGCCAACGACTATGCACGAGAATGGTATAGCTGTGATGAGATTGATGTCAACGAAACAGACTTTGAGATGGAACATTTCAATATTGACAGAGATCTGACTACTATTATTCCATCCATCAAACTGGCACTTGCAGAAAACCCGGAAATTGACTTCTTCTGTTCTCCCTGGAGTCCTCCTACCTGGATGAAAACCAACAAGCACTATGCACAGCGCAAGACCAATACCAATGGCTGTCCTTTCAACGTACCACCATATTTCAATGACCAATTCATTGATGATCCACGATACTACAAGGCATACTGTTTGTATTTCGACAAATTTATCAATGCATACAAGGAGCAAGGCATCAACATTACATCTTTAGCTTATCAGAATGAGGCATATAGCAATACTCCTTATCCAGGGTGTTCTTGGACTGCCAAGACTACAGGTAAGTTCTTGGCAGAATATCTCGGTCCTTATATGAGAGAGCACCAGCCAAACCTCAAACTAATTATAGGAACCATGAATACAGGATCATTGGATGTATATGAGCAAATTCTGAGCACCCCGAACATAGATAAATATATGGATGCCATCGGCTTCCAATGGGAAGGTGCCAATGCCATGAAAGAGATTCTCCGCCGCCATCCTCAGTATGAAGCAATTCAGACAGAAAATGAATGTGGAAGTGGAACCTTTGACTGGAATGCAGGAGCACATACCTTCCAATTAGCGAACCATTACCTTGCCAATAAAGTTACCACCTATTATTATTGGAATGCCATCTTGAAAGACAATGGTATCAGTCCATGGGGATGGATACAGAACGCAATGGTACAAGTCAACTCTGGCACTAAGACCCCACGCTACACGCCGGAATATTACGCTTACTGCCATTATACACACTTCATCCCTGCTGGTTCTAAGATTTTAACAACTGACGAAAGTCAGCTTGTGACAACGGCATTAACACCTGAAGGCAACATCGTGATTGTAGCAGGAAATGACGGAAGCAGCGAAAAGACTTTAACACTGGATATAGATGGCAAATATATGGTAGCTACACTGCCTGCTAAATCATTCAACACCTACGTAGTAGGGCAGAATGAGAAAGCACAATTAGAGTTCTTGCGCAAGGAAGCACAAGGATTGGTAGAAATCGAGACCGCCTCACTCTCAGAAACACAACTCACAAATCTGAAAGAAGCTCTCAGTAAAGCAAAACAGACAATTGCAGAGAGTGACAGTGCCCAGATTATACAATCTTTAGCCAATGCCGTCATAGATGTTCGCAAAGACACGAAGACGCAAGAACTGAGCAATGAGATTCAGAACCCTTCCTTTACAGATGGATCCACTCATTGGACAATAGCCAACAAAGCTGCTGGAGGTGATTTCAAAACTGCAACTATAGCAGGAAAGACTTGTTGGAACAACTGGTCTAACAATTTCACGTCAATGGATATCCATCAAGACTTAGGTAATCTAAAGCCTGGTGCCTATACTTTGTCTGCCATTTCCATGTGCGGTCCTGGTGAAATCACCGATCAGCATGCTTATGCCGAAGCTCAATCTGACAAGACGATTTCTCCAATAAAAGAAGTCGCTATATGGAATCAAACTACAGGTTGGGAAAACCAAACCACCGAGCCGATTGTTGTGGGAACAGATGGAACCCTGCGTATTGGCTATTCATCAACCTCTGGAGGTGGCACGAAAGGCTGGTTCTGTGTCTCTGACTTCACATTAAATCAAATAGAAGATGATGCGGAACTGATACAAAATGCTATTGACGCTGCTATCAAAAAAGCAGAAGCACAGGAAGACAACTCATTAAGTGAACTGATTACTACAGCCAAGAATGCTGTAGGACGTGAGGCACAACTGGAAGCATTGACTCTATTACGTGAATCCTTAAAATCAGGCACTGACTTGACCGAGATTCTTGAGCAATACAAGGCACTGTCAGAAGAAGCTCATAACATCGCTAAAGATGAGAAATATGCAGACCAAGCACGTCAAGAGTTAGAAACACAGACCGAGCTGTATGATCAATGGATAGAAGCAGGAAAACAAGTCTCAGAACCATCCATCAAGGATGTCATCCGTGCTTTGAAGGAAATGATCAACAAAACTCGCTTATCACAAGTTCCGAGTCCATCTACAGACTTTACCTATTACATCAAGAATGCGGATGCTGAAGACTCAGAAGGATGGGATATCAATGTAACCAATGGTGACGGAAGCAGAAAGAGCGGGGAACACTATAGCGGCAATACTACCAATATGTATTTTGACTCTTTCAATAAAACAGCAGGCAGCCTTTGGTTTACTGGTCACCAGACTTTGACAGACCTACCAAATGGAGTTTACACGCTTAAAGCCTGCGCCCGAACTGATGGTGAAGCCGTATTCCTGACAGCTCAGACAGAATCAGACTGGTATCAGCAAGAAATTGAAAACTCTGGCAATACTCAAGGTAAATTAGGCAAAGGATGGAATCCTTGCGAAATACAGAACATCATCGTAAGAAATCATACCTTGACCATAGGATATACCAACGATTTCTATTTGACGGGCAAGAAGTTTACTGGAACATGGATGTCATTCGATGATTTCCAACTCTATTATGTTTCAGATAATGTTTCTACAAGCATTGGCTTGCCTTCCTCATCTACCCCAATCCCAAATATCAAGGGAGGAAAAGGTTGTATTATCGTTACTTCTGATGTTCCTGTCAAAGTATATAATCTGAACGGTATGTTAATGGGAAGAACTCAGAATCTACCTGCTGGCATATATGCCGTAATCATGGGTAATATCTGCACTAAAGTAATCGTCCAATAGGAAGTTCTTTCAGAAAGCAAATATCATAGAAAAAATGAAAGGTCCTCAAAACAAGTTTCATGTTTTGAGGACCTTTTTATATCATCAGACCTGACGCTACGCATCAATCATCCCAGGATGTATATTCTGTCCATCCATCCCAAGTAGAAGAACTCGAATTCTTTTTGGCATCAACCTCAATTGTGGAATTCGTATTTTCACCACCATATTCAGGGGCGTCCGATGGAAGTCCGTTCGTCGTGATAGAGCCTGCCATCAAGGATTGTTCATAAATGATATTCGCTACTATGCGAACATTGGGTTTTATATATTTTTTCATTGTTCTTGCTCCTTATTATTCTAAATCAAATTAATTACTTCACTACATATTTCTTGCCATTGATGATGTAGATTCCCTTATCAAGTCCGTTCAAGTCGATGGCATTCTTCTTTACCAACATACCGTTGATATGATAAACATCGAAAGAACCCTGAGGAGAAACATGAACATCATCTATTGCCGTAACAGAACCGCCTTCACCTACAAATACGGTATTCATGATCTTTGCCGTGGTCGATGTTGGAACCTGGAACGTAGCACGATAAGCATTCATAGTCTCCTGTCCACTGGCACGATAGAACACGTTATTGCTGATAAAGAAACTGTTCTGCTGCAATGTCTGACCTGTGGTATAATTGCCAACAAAATCAATTCCATTATGATTCGCATCCTCCACCTTCTTTAATCCGCTGGCTGGTTCGAGGATAACACCATTCACCTTTTTGCTGGCATCTGTACCAGGTTTGATCATATAAGGAGTTTGAGCTTCCATGCTTGTCTGCTCCTTGAAATTGAGAGTTACGTGATCACCATTAACGGTAGAACCCTTATAGGCAGCCACCTTGGCACCTTCTCCAAACATCTCTGTTACCTGTGCTTCATTCAAAGCAAAAGGCAAGACTATCGTATTCCACTTCTCGCCTAATTTACGATCAAGAGTAACATTGGCAACGAGAGCAGGAGCCTTATCATAAGTCTTGGTATCTGCAAGTGTTACATTTATTGGCATGGCTAAGAGTTGTGGCTCGTAGAATCCTGGATAGTTATTACCACCTTCTGAAGCCACATGGATAGTCAATGTAACCTCTGAAGTAGATTTCAACTCAAATGGAACATAACGCCATTCCCATCCACCACCTTGGCGGCCAGTGCTATTGTAAACCTTACTACCATCAAAACTTGCTTCACCAGTTGTCGTAATACCATAACCAGTATCATTCTTCAAAGGGAAGTTGGCCTTGGTTTCTGTACCTCCCACTTTTACAGAAACATAACCAGAAGAAGCACCGCCATTATAAGAGGTGCGGCAAGCAAGCTTTACAACATATTTTCCAGGGTATAATGTGATACTTCTTGACAAATTATGCTCCCATTTCCCTGTATTAAAAAATCCGCCGCTTACTTCATAATATTTTGGATCTTGATGATCACCAGCGTAAGATTGCCAGTTATCTGCTGCCAATTCTGGCTTTGTCCAACCATTCCATCCATTAATACCCATAAGGGAAGTAATATCTGAAGTATAGTTGTTCTTCACATAATTATACTCTGCTAAATACATCTTATCACGCCATTCTCGCAAAGAAGCTCCAGTTACAGACGGATCTGAAACGAGACTTTTAATAGGAATTTCGGTTAGTCCTAAAGCCTCTTTACCAAAAAGATTGGCATTCTCTACATGACTTACAAACGTATTATATACCTCCTTATCTTCCTGGAAAGTAGTCATAGCGGTTTCTAACGCTAGTTTCTTAGTCTCATAATTATCAACATTAATCACGGTATTAGCATCCTCATCAGCTAAGGTTTCCAGATCAACCTTGTCTTTTCCCTGAATCTTAGCATAAACCGGATTATACAACAATTCTTTGGCTTTATCCTGAACCTCCTGATATTTTATTTGATTTGGTATTTGTTCTTTTATTTTGCTAATTTCCTCTTTGTCATTGCCCATATACTTTAATTGGAAATTATCAAAGACAACCCAAGTCGTTGCAGGACCATTTCCACAAAGTCCTAATTTCAATATACCATCCTCATCGACAAGGACAGATACGGTTACCTTGCCATAAGTAGGGTCTGCTTTCATCAGATTAGCAACTTTTTCCATATCAGTGCCTCCTGTTCCTGCAGAATAATCGGTTTGCTTAACACAAACTTTTCTTTCATTTCCAAAGAGATATACATCCCTTTTAGCATCCTCAAACAATTGCGCACTCAACTGATAAATTCCAGGTTGCAATCCCGTAAGAGTCTGAAACATTTCAAAATCCGGCTGATTAACAGGTGACCAGAATTCGCCTACCCCATAATCGTTATTGAAATTGCGCCCGCCATTACAAGTTAAATTCCATCCTCCTTTAGATTGCAGTATATCTTTCCAATTATCATCCAGAGTATTATTTTTTATTGCCCAAGACAAGTCCTTAGGATTATCTTTACTTGCACCCTCAGTCAGTTTGGCATAATAAGTGGAACGTGGAATCGCATAGATCAAGAATTTCTGCCCCTTTGTAATATCGTTGGCTCCGATTTCATCATTTTCTACAGGTGCATTCTCACCATTACCATATACACCCAACGCACGATTGTTCTTAATGGAAATGATAGACCACGCAGCGTCAGCTTTATCATATTCCAACTTGACATCAGTCCATTCGCATTCATTAGACTGGTCATTCGTATCCCATGATGGATTGCCATCTCCCCATTCTGTCTGCATCCGCAAATAGTTATCAACAAAAGCATTTCTCAAAGCATAGTATTCTCTATTCTTTTCAATAGCCCAAAGTTTGGACTTATCCTCTACTACGTTAACACCTTTCTGATAGAACATTGCTTTTCGCTTGGTATTTTTTACGCCATTTGCCAATCCAAGCATCAAGTCATTGTCTTTATCAACAAAGACATAGTAATACTTCTCTATATCACCTTGTGAAATAGATGTGATTTTCTGCCACCCATCTTCCTTTGTCAGAAGAGTAGTGTCAGCTTTAACTGCATTATGCCCCCCATCAAGAACATTGCAGCAGTCAACAATAATGTAAGCTTTTTTGTTTTCATAAAAAATATTTTTGTTTATGTCGTTTTATAGTTATACAAATCAGACTTACAATATACTTAAAAAAGAACAGGTTTGTATTGCTTTTTTGTACAATACAAACCTGTTCTTTCTACAAAGCAATTCTTTAGAGAACAACTTTTTTATGATTCAAAACATAAATTCCCTTTTGAGAAGGTCTCACTTTGCCATGATTTCGCCCTTCCAAGTCATAATAGACATCATTTAGCCGTGTCCTTGAGATGTTTACCTCTTGGATTCCTGTGGCTTCTTTTTTTTAATCTGCAAAGTATAGTTGCCAGAACCCATTTTCAAATAAGCCTTTCCATCTTTGTATTCTACAGATACGACACCATTCTCGCCACTTTTCACATCTTTTCCATTTTCAAATACACTTTGGTGATTCAAGCAAGGCAGAACGATATTTGCCTGACTATTTGCAGGAATCTCAAAAGTATAATTCATCTCGTCATCAGCCCCACGTTCATAATGGCAACGAATATTTCCATAGATGCTGCGTGTCGTTACATCCAAATGATTCATATCTTCAGGAATCCATGGTTCGATACGAACTATATCAAAACCATTACCATCATTCCGAATGCCACCCAACTGAGAGAAGAACCATTCCTCGATATGATCCATCATACAGTGATTCTGGGAGAAAGCTCCAACATCCCAATATTCAGGAGTGGTAGTGTAACCCTGTTTTACCCAATATCCATAGCTTGGACAATCGGTCTGATTTGCCATCTGATAAACAATATCATTATATCCATACTTCGCTAAAGACATAAACAAAGGTTTCAAACCGATTTCACCAGTCTTGATCTTATAGTTGTCTTTCTTCACACACTCAGCCAACTTAGCAGCTACCAACTCTTCATTTTCCTGATCTACGAGTCCGTAATAGAGAGGCATGGCAAATTCAGATTGCTGTCCGTATTCATAAACTCCATCCTTATAAAAGCGTTCATTGAAAGCTTTCTTCGTATTCTGAGCCTGAGTGAGGAATCCCTTTGCATCTACATCCTTACCAAGGAAAGAAGCAATCTCCGCCATCGCATTCAACATATAATAATAGGTGGTGGTAATGGTAAACTCACCGGGAACCATTGGATTGACTCCTGCCGTTTCCTGTCCCCAGTCACTTAACACACTATAATTGCGTCCTGGCATGATATGATTCACCGTCTTGGAAGTATAATAGTCCATCAACTTCTTCATCTGAGGATAGAACTTGGTCATAGTTGTCATATCACCATAGGTTTTCCAATTGCGATAAGGTACCAAGATGGCAGCTCCACCCCAGTTTGGATCATCATCATATACCGACATAAAGTGGGGAACGGTACTTGGAACCCTTCCGTTACTGTACTGTGCATCAAAACAATCCTGTACTACTTTCTTGAAGAAATTTTCCATGTCATAATTATAGACCAAGGAATTGTACATCTCATTAGGAACATCCAGCCATCCCAATTTTTCTCGATGAGGACAATCGGTTATACTATTATACAACTGACTCTGGATGGCATCACGGCAGATAACATGAATATCATTGAGCAAGGAGTTGTTAGTTTCGAAAGTACCTGCCAAGTCCATATCACTACGCAAACGCAAAGCCGTAAAATCTTCCGGCTTAGGAGCCTCATCCAGACCTATAATCTGAAGATAACGGAAGCCATGGTACATAAACTCAGGTCCCCATTCCTCGCCATTTTCCTTGCCTGCAAAAGTATAAGTTTCATACGTATCTGCAGGACCAGTATAGTAATTCTCCATGAAGATAGATCCATCAGCATTCAGACTTTCTCCCTCACGAAGAGTGATAACCTGTCCGCTCTTACCTTTCAGTTTAAAACGGTACTGCCCTGCAAAGTTTCTGCCGAAATCAACGACATAGAGATGGTAGCCGCCACTATATACACTCTTCACGCCTACCGCTTTCCATTCTTCCACTACTCGAACCGGTTCATGCTGGCGAGCTTTCAGAACGCCCAATCCACTGGCCTGACTACTTCTGAAAGAAGGAGAGGCTACCACTTCTACAGGATTCCAAGTACTTACATCATAGAAAGCCTGGCCAATACCAGCTATTTCTTTACGGGCATCATAGTCTTCACCGCCCCACCAGTTACTTCCCAATGTAGGCGAAGGTGTACTTGTCCACTGCTCATCAGTCAGAATCACGTCAGATGTACCATCCTCATAATCAATATGCAATTCAGCCTTCAAAGCCTTATCTCCAGTGTTCACCACTTCTCCTTTGGAGAATCTGCCATCCAGCTTATCAACATGAAAGATGCCACCCGCAACGCGAGCTATCAGCGTATTGGCACCTTGCAAAACCATAGAAGTAACATCGTATGTAGAATAAAGTATCGTCTTTTCATACTCGCTCTCTCCTGGTTCCAGTTTGTTTTCGGTAACTGGTTTTCCATTTAGAGTCATATCAAATACTCCCAATGCCGAAGCATAGATTCTTGCCCGCTTGACATTCTTTCCACTCGCAACAGTAAAGTTTCTGCCAAGATAAGGAATTACCTGAGATGTATTGATGAAACTTGGAGCAACTCCATCAACCACTTTATGCTTTACAGAATATTTCTTGTTATCATCTGATGTCTGGATGGTATAAGAACTTGGGAAGTTAGCTGCTTCTGTACCGCTCGCAGCCTTATCATCCTGTCGTGGATAAAGCACAATACGGTTGATGTCCATCACCTTACCCAAGTCGGCAATGACATACACATGCTGGTTATTATTACCTTTTTGTGTTGTAGTATATCCTAAAGTTGTCCCCAGAACAACTCCATCATTAAGATAGTTTAAGTTCCAGTTACCAATCGTCCAGGTATCGCTCGCACTGAAGGTAGCCTTACGGGCCACATTTTCTTCTCCGCTATAGATTTCCATTTCTGCCAACTGTAAGAAATAGAACTTGGAATCTGTGGAAGCTGGAAGTCCCAACTTGGTGACATCAAGTTTGACATACCTGCATGAAGTCTGGAGCGGAATTTCCACCTTTGCATTGCAGGTTTTGGCAGGTTGTATCCATTGCGCTTTCCACTCATTGGCATTGAGGAAAGCAGTTTCGAAAGTGCCCTTTGAGGCTACTGATGCTTTACCATTCTTATCATAAACTGTAACCGTCCAAGAATAAGGGGAACATGACACAAGGGGACTTCCTGCGTATGTAATCTGATTTTGCAAAGCAGACTCAACCTTTCCTGATTTCCAAACTTCTGCTCCAGAAGCAGACCTTACAACTAATTCGTATGCAGACTGCAGGAAACCTCTCTCGTCACTTTCCGTCTGCCAACTGAAAGTTGGATTTGAAGTATCTATCCCTACAGGATTAGACAATCCATTTACTTTCAGGTTAACAGGCAAGAAGTTGGCCTGACACACTTGGCAAACAGCCAAAAAACACAATATAAACAGTTTTGATTTCATCATATAAACTAAAAGTTAAATAGGGTTACGATTTATATGAAGTATAGGTTTAATTACACATTATATCGCCTGAAGCATCATTCTGACTTTCTTGCGGGAAGTGAGCAACTGGGATTCGACGGTACGCTTAGAAACATTCAATTCCTTTGCAATCTCTCCTGCGCATTTACCATCAAAGAGAGTCATACGATAAACCTTGGCACAGGAAGGAGTCAGTTGATCCACACAATAATTGACCATACGCAGCGTATCATGATACTCTACGACACGCTCTACGGCACAATGCTGCAATTCCTGCTCATACACCACATTCTCTTCCACCTTGTGACGACATGCTCTACGGCGCAGGATATTCATGACTTCATGATTGGTTATGGTGAAGACAAATGACCGGATGGTTGTCTTATTGATGATGTCGTCATAGGTCATCAACTTGACAAACACATCCTGCACCAAGTCTTCAGCTTCCTGCCAATTGCCCAAGCGAGCTAAAGCAAAGTTGACAAGCTTTACTTGATATTCCTTATAAAAGTCAGCAATCATCTGTTGCTGGGTTACAGTTGTTGGTTTCATGTTGTACGTTGGTTTAGTTTACGGCTGCAAAATTAGAGAATAATCCCATATGCCTATGTGTGAACCGTAACAAAAACACATATCAAACGTAACAACACCCTTTTTACCCCCTATATTGGGAAGGAACAACGCCAAACATGTCCTTAAAATGCTTGGTAAAGTTCTGCGGAGTGGCAAAACCTGTAAGATAGCAGACTTCAGAAACATTGCGCTGTCCGCTCTTCAAAAGTTCAGCCGCAGCCTTCAAACGTACCGTTCTGATAAAGTCGGAAGGAGTTTGTCCTGTCAAAGCTTTCATCTTACGATATAGGCTCATTCTCGACATCGCCATATCAGCGGCAAGCGAATCTGTAGTATAATCAGAATCCGTGATATTCTTTTCTATCAAAGAGATGATTTCTTTCAGGAACTTCTCATCAGGAGCCGAGTCGGCAATGTTTTTGACATCCAGCGAAGCACTATGTGAGAAATCATGCATCCTCTTTTCCTGCTTCTCCAGGAGATTACTGATGCGCGCAAGGAGTACATCCATATCAAACGGCTTGGCGATATAGGCATCAGCTCCCACCTTGTAACCTTCCGCCCGCCCCTCATCCGTACTCCATGCCGTAAGAAGAATGACCGGAATATGGGAAGTCTGCAGATTTTCCTTGATGCGACGGCACATTTCGGTGCCACTCATCCGCGGCATCATCACATCGGTAATGATGAGGTCTGGATTGTGTTCTTCTGCCATCATAGCACCCTGCAAGCCATCTTCCGCCATCAATACCTTATTATATATATGAGACAGTTCCTTGACCAGATACTGACGGAAGCCTTCATTATCCTCTACCACCAATATACTCTTATCGATAAACTGATGATTTCCCAATTGATGACCCAAAGGAGCAACCGCCTGACGATTAGCAGCAGACTGCTGTTTAGAAGAATCATCCGTCTGGCGATTCAAAGAAGCCTCATGAGTTTCTGCTTTTAGATCGGCAGGTAATTCTACAATAAATCGGGAGCCTTCGCCTTCTTTACTTTCCAAAGAGATTTTACCCTGGTGCAACTTCACATACTCTGCCACCATGTTCAAGCCGATGCCAGATCCCACATTCGTAGTTTTCTGGTCGGCAGAACGGAAGAATCGGTCGAACACACGTTTCTGGTCTTCAGGAGAGATGCCGCAACCCGTATCCACCACCTCCATGCGCACAAAACGGCGGTCATCACAGACAGTCTGACTTAACTCAACCCTAACCTTTCCTCCCGAAGGAGTATATTTGAAGGCATTAGACAAGAGATTATTCAGGATTTTAGACACTTTGTCACGATCAAAGCACATAAAGATACCGTCTGAATGGTCATTTACATCCAGACTCACCTGCTTTTGCTCAGCCAAAGATTGAAACTTCATGGTAGTATATTCCACGAATTCACCGAAGATTCCGCTCCGTAAGTTAAGGCTTTCTCCATTCGTTTCCATCTTACGAAAATCGAGCAACTGGTTGACCAACTGCAACAGGTCGCCAGCATTCTTGCTCACACCCTTCAACTGTTGGCGAGTTTCCTCATCAGCAGTACGCTTCAGCACACTACCCACAGGAGTGATAATGAGCGTAAGGAGCGTACGGAACTCATGGGTGATATTGGTGAAGAAACGGTATTTCATTTCCTCCAGTTCCTTATTTTTTTCCACCTCCATTCGCTGGCGATCCTGCTTCATCTTCCTGCGGATAATCCAGAAGATAGCACCGCCGATAAGCAGCAAGTAACACAACTTAGCCCACCAGGTGGCCCAGAAAGGAGGTTGTATGACAATCAGAAGTCTGATGGACTGTTGACTCCATTGCTTATCAAAGCCAGCAGAAAACACCTCGAGTTCATACTCGCCAGGAGCCAGATTGGTATAGCTCACCTTGCCAATACCATCCTGCGGACTACTTTCCACCCAATCAGCATTGACTCCTTTCAACCTATATTTATAATAGGTATGGCGAGGCATGTCAAAATTCAGGCCAGAGAAATAAACCGTGATAAAGTTCTCATCATATCGCAACACGACCCTTCTTGTAGAAGACAGGGCTTTCTCCAACAAGACTCTTCCGTTCAGTTCTTTACCCGGCAATACCTCCTGTTCATTCACAAAGAGGGAAGTGAAAATTGGGTGGCCTGAATATTTCAAATTCTGAATATTAGAAGGATCCACTACATAAAAACCATTCTGGCTGCCAAAAAGGAGTTTACCTCCAGCAAGATGAGCCGTTGCCATCCAGTTGAAGCTACAATCGCCCAACTTATTCTGTTCATCAAAGACCGCTAATCTGAAGTTCTGCTCATCCAAACGAGAAAAGCGGCACAAGCCATTGGCAGTAGTCACCCATACATTTCCAAACTGATCCTCGATGATTCCATTGATCATCTCATTGGGCATTCCATTTTTCAAACCGTAATGGAATACCTTTCGGCTATTCGGGTTCAAGACAAACACACCGTTCAGAGAACCTATCCATATCCAACCCTGACTGTCAACCAGCAAGGCCTTGCAGGGTCCACTGAGCAGATTCTGCATCTCCACATCATCCACGAGATTCTGAGGAGACAGAAACTTCTTATCTTTCAGAGAATAAGCAAAGAATCCCTGCGAAGTGGCTGCCCAAATAACGTCATTCTTATCTATCCGGAACTCATTGACCACCTTATATTTTTCCAGATTCTTATCTTTCAGAGGATGGATGCGGCAATTCTCATCCAAAACACCTATGCCACCATGAAAGCTTGCCCAAATGCGATGATGCGCATCTTCCTGAAACTCTCTTACGATATTGTAGTTGATATCTTTCTGCGGAATACTACCTTGCATAAAATGGTGAGTTGCCAGACCATCCCACATATAAAATCCCCGCTTAAAGGTTCCTACCCAAACACGATTCCGGCTATCCACTATACTGCGGATGAAATCAGCGCCTTTCACAGGCAAAGGCTTCAATTGCATCTGAGGCATCAGGAGCTGATACACATTTTGAGAAGCCACGGCCAAAGGTTTTCCTCCCTTTCCGTCATTGAGGCGAACACTGCCATCAGACAAGCCAAGTTGCTGATAGGTGACGTAAGGGAAACGCTGCATATTGGAATTATAAAAGAATATACCATGGTTTGCCATTCCGATCATCAGATTACCATCCCGGTAAGCAATCGTCTGCACACCATCTCTTATAACATCTCCATTCATCATCTCATATTCTGACTGGAGCATCGTATTTCCATCTGCCGACAGAGCCAACAAGCCCGCATTGCGAAGTCCTACATAACAGATTTTCGGTGAAGCAGCACACAACGTGACCGCAACATCCTTATCATTCACATATCTGTATTGCCATTGATGGGTCAAAGAATGCCATGAAGCAACACCATGATTCCACATCACCCATAGTTGTTCTGAATTTTGTGAAAACTGCACGAAATCACGCGCCAGCATTTCACCTTTCCACAGAAGTTGACTATGAAGAACCTTTGTCATCGCTGCATTCCAGCACATAATCTTTCCATCATGATAGACAAACCAATGATTACCTGCCCAATTAGCCACATCCCGTAATCCCTTGGCACGCACACGCACGGCAACAGCCTTTCCTTTTGAATTTCCCTCCCGATGAAAGACTTTCCCAGAAACGGTCACAAACCAGAAATCTTTAGCTGAATCAATAAAAAAATTACGGATACGTTCTTTGATGCCCATAGAGGCAAGCAATCCCCTGATATCGCCAACATATCTTTCTGTGGTCAAATCGAAAACCAATATCTGTCCTGATTCCTTAATCCAAACCCGCTGCTGACCATCCACATAAGCCGTTGGCAAGGCTGCCACATAATCCATAGGATACATCTCGCTTACCACAGGAGGAAAAGAGCGGAAGGTGCAACCATCAAAGAATGACAGACTGGATGAAGTACGGACACACAACCTTCCATCCGGAAGCCAAAGTTGCGACTTGATTTCATTGTCAGGCAAGCCGATAGAGGTGTTCAATAAGCGATAGATATATTGGGCACTTACCGGCAGACAGCAAGTGCATATAAAAAGTATTATCAGGATTAGGTTCTTCATTTCTATGAGATATGATTTATATTTAAGTGCAAAAATAACAATAATAATCGAATTTTCACCATAAAACATCAAAAAAATCGTTTATAATAAGTAATCAGCGTGTACTTATTTGTATAAGGAAACAAAGAATAAGAAAACAAAGATAAATTAAAAACATAAACTATATGAAAAAAAATCGATTACTCGTCGTTTTTGCAACTTTGCTCAATGTCTTAGGAATGTGGGCAGATGGTGCAAATCTCAAGTTGCATTTCAACTTTGAAAATGCAACAGGCGGAAATGTCAAAGAAGTCATTTCCGGGGGAAACATTGTTGGCACTTTGATGAATAACGCCAAAGTGGAAACAATGGGAAAATATCATGTACTGAACCTGGGGTCGGAAAATGGATATTTTGATATGGGCGAAGGTACAGGAAAAGTATTGGCTGGATGCAGTGACTTCTCCATCAGTATGTATTATTACGTAAATGCGAACCAAGACATTACTGGCTTGGGCAACTTCCTGTTCACTTTCAGCAATAATCCTGTATGTACCCAAACTGAAGGTTGCTACTATTTCTATACACTCAATACCCAGCGAGTGGGTTCTTCAACAGCAGGATATGGCAGCGAGAAAAGTGTCAATGCCACACAGGTTTCCCCAAAAGGAAATTGGGTAAACGTAGTCTATGTGCAAAAGGGCACAGAAGGAACACTCTATGTAAATGGTCAGAAGAAGGCGAGCGCAACAAGCAATAAGATATCAGAAATATTTGGTACAGAAGCGCCTAAATACAACTGGATAGGTCGCTCTCCTTTTGACAATGATGTATATTTAAAAAACACCAAGGTGGCAGATATCCGTATTTATGACGGAGCACTGACAGGAGGCGAAGTGACCCGATTGGCTTTAGCTGCTGATGACTACGATAACGAATTCCGACACGGCACACAAGGCAATCTGACTACGCTGAACACAACTTTAGAAGAAGCTTCTACACTCATCAATGGTGATATCAGTATCTATACTGCTGATGCAGTAGCCATGCTTTCAGACACCTACGAACTCATTAAGGCTAAGAGCGAGAAAGAAACTCTGTCACAATTCGTGATAGACGAATATGTGGCAGACCTGAAAACAGCTATCCAGAACGTAAAAGCCACAGAGGGTTTGGTCTTCACAGATACTGAACTGATGCCAGCCTATGATTTAAACCGTGGCTTCCGTCATCCAGGAGGACTACATACCAATGCTGACTTCGAACGCATCAAGGCACAACTGGCTGCTGGTAATGAGAAGGTGACCAAGGCTTATAACATTTTGAAGAATGCAGAATTTGCACAACCTACCTGTGCAACATGGCCAGTAGAAACCATCATCCGTGGTGGTGGATCTGGTCAGAATTATATCAATGCTGCCCGTGGAGCAACCATCGCCTATCAGAATGCACTCCGTTGGAAGATAGAAGGAAATGAAGCGTGCGCCAAACATGCCGTTGATGTATTGATGGCTTGGGCCAACAACTGCAAAGGTATCGGTGGCGACACTAACTTTGCTCTTGCAGGAGGTATTTATGGATATGAATTTGCACAAGCTGCAGAATTGATGCGTGACTATGAAGGATGGAAAGCCAAGGATTTCGATACATTCAAAAGATGGATGCTGGATCTTTGGTATCCTACCATCATGAGATTCCAGCGTTCCCGCAATGATACCTGGCGCAACTGGCGCTATGATGCAAGTCATGGAGGTCAACGACCTGGCCATTACTGGAGCAACTGGGGACTTTGCAACACACTCGCCCTGATGTCTGTAGGTATTCTATGCGACGATGTCTTTATCTATAACCAGGCAATGTCTTACTACAAGTACGATCAGGCAGAGCTGGCTAAAGCCAACTATCCTTGGCCATGGGCACCTGAGAATACAGAGACAGACAAGTACAACGGAGGACTGAATGAATATATAGATAATCTCGTGCCTCATGTTGCAGAATATGCAGGAGAAACAGGTGCATACGGAAAGGTAGGTCAGATGCAGGAAACCGGTCGTGACCAAGGACATGCCCAAATGGCAGCAGGTCTTGCCGTTGATATCTGCCAGACGGCATGGAATCAAGGTGATGACCTCTACTCCTATCACGACAACCGAATCGCTGCTGGTCTTGAATTCCAAGCGGCATACAACTTTGACGGAAGAGACGATCTGCCATGGGTCAACTACCATTATACAGACTGTCACTCTGCATGGCATCAAGCATGGGTACAAGGTGGACCTAATGGAGGTAGTCGCGGAGAGATGCGCCCATACTGGGCACGTGTCATCGGACATTACGAAGGAGTAAAGGGCGTAAAGATGCCTTTCTCGGAAATCGCATTAGAGAAGATGGGAATAGATGGTGGGCCGACGGGAGCAGTAAGCGGTCCTTACGACCACATGGGATACTCCGTTTTGACTTGTACTTACGATGGTATTGCCGACGAGCAGCACAGACCTACTTTATTGACTCCAAAGATGGAATATGATGGAAAGATTATCGATCATAATGAATTAGGTGGACTGGAAAACAATTACATCATCAATGTAAATACCGCCCTTCCAAAAGGCAAAACTGTCAAATTGATGCCTCAACTTCCTGAAGGTGTTGTGGATACTGGTAAGTGGAACTGGAATACAGGTGAGACTACCAAGGACATCACAGTCACTACAGACAAGAGTTTCATTTATCGTGCCACATATACCAATGAAAACGGCATTAAAAGCGAGCAGATGTTCTCTATTGCAGTAAATGCAGATTGTACTCCTACCACAATAAGCAGTTCTATCTACTGCAATGACACATGGGTCGGTGCTACAGAAGCTGTTGTACCTTGTGGAAGCAATGTTACTCTCAATGTCGCCGGCGCCAGCGGTTGGGGAGACGGCAAATGGAGCACAGGACAAACTGGTACTTCCATAACCCTTTCATCCTTAATCTCGGATAGAGAAATCAAGGGTCAGTTTATCAACCAGGGTGGATTGGCTCAGACGATTACTTTCCGCATCCATGTCAAAGGATTGCAGCCTTGTGCGCTGCTGAACAACCGTCTGGTTTCAGATTCTCTGGACCTGATTGTCAATCAGGGAGACGCTCTCGTACTCTATGCTAATGCACCAGAAAATATTGTCAATGTCAAATATACATGGAGCAATGGTACCGAAGGTAAATATCTGGATCTGACAGAAGGACTGACCAGCGGAGACTACACGCTGCACATCACAGGTGAGGACTTCGACCAGAAGCTGACCTATCATGTGATGGTCATGAACGAGAATTATGTAGTTCTGGAAGCTGGTAAATATGCCATCTACGATGTGGAAAACGATGCCTATCTTACCTATAAGAATCAAGGTGAAACCATGCCATCATTTACTCCACTGGTAAAAGAAAACGGACGTTACGATGCTTCCCAGGTATGGATTGCTGAAGTAAAGGGAGCAACCACCAAAACTCCTAAGTATAATTTCTCTTGTCTGATAGGTGGTAACACTCCATATCTGAATGCGACCAAAATGGCTAAAAAAGCCTATTTCCCATACTACATCCGTGGTCTGATTGGTTCTGATCATGTTGCTGTCAGAACCCTTACCAAAGAAGAATACTGGAAAGCAAATGAGAATGGTGTTCTGGAAACAAAGGGAGCAGCCGGTCTGACTCAATTCCCATTTGTATTCATACCGGTCAAGGATGAAGAACTCCCTACAGGTATTACAAACATAGGAGTATCAGAAAAGGGTGAAAACATTAATACACAATACTACACCATATCTGGCGTACAGACCCATGGCAAAACTAAGGGTGTGTATATCCAGAAGTCAACTGACAATACAGGTAAGGTAATCATCAAAAAGGTGATAAAAAGATAGAATTTTAGATACTCAATACATGAAGTAAGCTTCGATCAGCTATGAAGCCTATTTCATCCAATGGCGAAGCCGGTTTCATTGACAGATGAAGCTGGCTTCATTTTTATGTAATTTACGGTCTTTTTACATAAAATCATAAAAAGAACACCCATGTTCGCGTGAAAAGTATTATCTTTGCAAAATAATTAAACCAACAAAATCAATAAACAACTATAATAATGAGAAATTACTTCAAACTTCCCCTGCTTGCCCTTGCATTAGCTATGCCAAGCACAGGCTTTGCCAAATCGTTTCCTAAAGAGAAAGACCTACGGATGGGGAAACAATAAGGGACTCGTGCTGATGAAGTCATGGGATCTGATACACTGGACCCACAAGATTGTCAACATCACCGACCTCTCCCCTAAGTTTGCAGAAATAGGTTGTGCCTGGGCACCGGAAACCATCTACGACCCTATAGCCAAGAAACTCATGATCTATTTCACCATGCGCTACAAGAACGAACGAAACCGTCTCTACTATATGTATGTGAACGATGATTTCGACAAGATAGAGACGGAGCCTCAACTCCTATTCGAATATCCTATCGAAAACAAGACAGCCATTGACGGCGACATCTGTTATGCGCAGGGCAAATACCATCTCTTCTACGTAGCCCACGACGGGACTCCAGGCATCAAGCAGGCAACCTCTGACAAGATTAACGCTGGCTGGCAATACAACCCTGCCTGGATAGACGAAGAACCTACAGCCTGCGAAGCTCCTACCGTATGGAAGCGAATCGGCGAAGATAAGTGGGTTCTGATGTACGACAACTATGGCAGAAAGGTACACAATTTCGGTTTCGAGGAGACCTCTGACTTCGAGCACTTCAAGCAGTTGGGACGTTTCAACGAGGGCGGCGTGATGTTCTCCACCAACTTCACCCAACCGAAGCATGGAGCCGTGGTTCACCTGACCAAGAAAGAAGCCAAGAAGCTTGCCAAGCAATGGGGACTGGACTACAACAAACTGGCAAAGTAAATCAAATAAACTTTGCCCTAAAAATGAACAAGACATTTACTTGAAACAACTGATAAATCGCAATCTCTTTGCATTTTCCATCAGTATATTAAGTCTTATATTCGTATAATAATAAAGAATCATTAAAAACAAGATCATTTTATGAATAAGACATTAATAACATTAGCTCTCTGCATCATGACTCTCTCTGCCATCGCCAAGGATCGCCTGGTAGTGAGCAAGGCACCAGTAGGCATTGAACTCAAGAAAGACTTCGAGGTAAAAGCCCGCATCGCAAACGGCGAATGGAAAGACATCGATACCTACGCCTTCAAGGTGGATAGGGTGGCCGATGCCAAGCACAATGCAGAGGTCACATCCGTAGCTAAGTTTGAATTCGAAGGTAAAGTTGAAATTCAAGTAAAGAGCATTGCTCAGGATATCAAGAGTTTCAAGGTCCGTCCGATTTCCTACGGAATAGAGGCTAAGCAGGAGGGCAACACGTTGACATTCTCTCTCAACCGTCCTCGCTACCTCTCCGTAGAAATCAACGGCAACATCTACCAGAATCTCCAAATCTTCGCAGACAACGTATTAGAAAAGCCTAAGGTAAAAAAGAAAAAAGATCTGATGTATTTCGGCCCGGGCGTTCACGATTTCAAGGGCGATTCTATTCACATTGCATCAGGCAAGACTGTCTTTATTGACAACGGAGCCGTCATCAAGGGGTGGTTATCCACCTATGGTTCAAAAGACGTCAAGATTCTCGGTCACGGCATCGTCATGCCAGGAAGACATGAGGGTATCATGGTGAGATATTCCAAGAATGTGTATATCGACGGACCTCTCACCACCCAGTTGCCTATCGGCGGCAGCGATTCCGTAACCGTGAAGAATGCCAAGGTGATGAGCTGGTATGGTTGGGGCGACGGATTCAACATCTTTGCCAGCAACAACGTGTATCAGGAGCATCTCTTTGCACGTACCAGCGACGACTGTTCCACCATCTACTGCACCCGCAAGAACTATCATGGCGGTTGCAGGAACATTACCATCAAGGACTTCGTGATGTGGGCAGACGTGGCTCATCCTATCATGATCGGCCTGCACAGCGAGACTCCAGAAAACGAAGACATCACCAATGTGCTCTATAAGGACATTGACATCTTAGAACATGCCGAGAACCAGATAGACTATCAGGGCTGCATCGGCATCAACAATGGCGACAACATCCTGGTAAAGGGCGTTACCTTCCAGAACTTCCGCATCGACAATATCCGCAAGGGTATGCTCTTCAACATGCGCGTATGCTTCAACAAGAAGTACTGTTCTGCCCCAGGACGTGGCATCGAGGACATCACCCTGCGCAACATCGCCTACACTGGAGAAGCTCCTAACATGAGCATCATCGCCGGTTACGACGAGAGCCGCAAAGTGAAGAACATTCGTTTCGAGAACTTCACCATCAACGGCAAGGTGATTTCGGATGACATGCCGGGAAAGCCAAAATGGTACAAGACGGCAGATATGGCGAATATCTACGTAAACGACCACGTGGACAACATAAGTTTCAGCAAATAATTTTATCTTTTACAATACTGATTATTCAATAATCAAAAAAGGCTGCACCATTTTTGGAGCAGCCTTTTTCCTATATCGTATCTTATTGAAAGCTTTCTATTTAGTTATGATTCCCTCATTTCAGAATTTAGCAGGAACATTTTTCGGTTTCTGAAGCCTCAAGATCATCTGGATAAAACTTGGTATCATGATACAGAGCGAGAAACCTACAGCGTAATATACAGTCTTCTCATCGCCATGGAAGAGGTCGATAAGCTTGCCATCGCTCTGTGGCATCAGATTGTTCAAGACATAAGCCATCGTATTGTTCACCCAATGCATCAGAATGCCCGGAACAAGACTTTTGGTGCGATAATACATCCATCCCAAAAGCAAGCCCATCAGGAGGGCATTGATAAACTGCGCCTTATTGCCATGTATCAAGCCAAACGCAGCTGCAGAAATGAAGATGGCAACCCAATGATTCTTCTTGCTTACCATATCAAGCAAAGTACGGAGGATAGCGCCACGGAACACGAATTCCTCTGCCAGAGGTGCCAGAATACCGATGGCAACATAGCCCCAAGGCTCCTTCATCAGCGAAGCAAACACCCGTTCGGTATTTGCATCCATCTCGACACCAATCTGCTCATAGACAAACTCCAATGGAATGATAGCGCCCAGAGTAAACAAAGCTACCCACAACAGACTGATCCAAGGCTTTGACTGCAGATAGTTACGGGTAAGGGGAGTCCATTTAGCCTTCAGGAAAATGATGAGGGTGATGACATTACTGAATACCGTAGTCAGCGCCTTCAGGATGGCATTATTTCCCGTATCCATAGCAAGAAGAGTTGCCTGATAACCTTCGCCCTTGACAGCAGCCCAAATGCCTGCTCCAGCATAAGTCAGAAATATCTGTACGACTATAAATATAATAATGTATAAAACTATGTCTGTCAGACCTTTTTTAAAATTAATCTTTGCCATTATCAATCTCCTTATTTAAAAATTCCACTACTGTTTTTTCATCTTCCTTCAACTGTTCTGCCAATTCCTCAGGACTATCAAATTTCTGTTCGCCACGGATTCGCTTGATGAAGCAGACAAGCAGCAGTTGGTCGTAGATATCACCCTCGAAATTGAAGATATGCGTTTCCAGCGTAATCTGCTTGCCATTAAAAGTTGGTCGGTTGCCCACATTCATCATGCCTTGTTTCCAAGTCATAGAGTTCTCCATACGAACCTTTACGGCATAAACTCCTGTGGCAGGAATCAACTGCCCGAAATGCGAGATGTCCAGATTGGCTGTCGGGAATCCGAGTTTTCTTCCCTCATGATAACCATTCACTACTTTACCGATAATGGTATAAGGATAACCCAGACACTGGTTGGCCATCTCTATTTCACCTTCTTTCAGGAAGGAACGGATGACAGAGGAAGATATATTGATGTCATCTATCCGGAAGGCATCATTTCTGATTACCTCAATACCCAGTTCTTTGCCGTAGCGCACGTAATCCTCGAAAGTCTCAGAACGGTTATGACCAAAACGATGATCATAACCGATGAACAGTTTCCTGACATGGAGATGGTCATTGAGTATCTTCTGCATAAACTCGCGCGCTGACATGGCAGCCATCGCCTTATCGAAATGCAAGACAACAGCATTATCCACCTCTGTTTTTGAAAGGAGGAGAAGTTTTGAATCGAGCGTACTCAACATCTCCGGCTGATAATCACTCTGGAGCACCTTACGGGGATGTTCATCGAAAGTAATGATGGTTGATTGCAAACCCTCCTGTCGGGCGGTCTCTACAAGATGACGGATCAGGAACTGATGTCCACGATGCACTCCATCGAAGAAACCGATAGTTGCCACGCAAGGCTGCAATTGCACTGTTTCGTTGTAATGTATAGTATTCATTCTATCTTAATCATTGGATTATCTTCTCTTAGCTATCATCCGCTTGAGTGCCCTCCATATTTCACCTACCCAAAGTACGATGGATGTAGAACCGATGATGAGCAGCCACTCGTGGAGCGACAATGGTGTGGTGCGGAACATTTCGCCACCGAAGGTTACGATGATCCACTGACCCACCAAGACCAGAATAAGCACTAAGATCATTCCCTTATCCTTCAGGAAATGGCGGAAAGCGGTGTGATGACTCATCAGCGCCTTGGCATTGAAGAGGTTCCAGAACTGGATCATCACGAAGGTGGTGAAGAACATGGTCAGCTCATGCACATCTACTCCACCCTTGCCTCTGCGCTCGCAGTAAACCAGCAGGGCAAACATCACGAGGAAGAAGACGATGCCGCAGAACAGAATACCGAAACCGATGCTCTTGTTGATGATGAAATCAGATGCCTTGCGTGGCTTCTCCTTCATCACCTCGTGAGATGGAGGCAATGAGGCGAGAGCCAAGGCTGCAAATGTATCCATGATAAGGTTCACCCAGAGAATCTGAGTTACCGTCAACGGCATCTCGGTTCCGATGACCGAGCCGCCAAGCACCAGCAGGAGGGCTGCTACGTTTACTACCAACTGGAAGAAGAGGAAGCGCTGCAGGTTGCGATAGAGCGAACGTCCCCACATCACGGCGTT
>JABLTN010099180.1_pt1 | contig 43112 bp, 45 predicted proteins | sample 7160141 | NCBI WGS metagenome assembly JABLTN01 (sample SAMN14651226, study PRJNA627086) | human gut metagenome | isolation source: feces | host: Homo sapiens | reverse complement strand
CCGTAATCAAAGGATGCTTGCAGCTCTTTGAGATATGCCCACGGATGCTCCATCGGAGTCAATTTCAGCCGTGCAGCGACTTCAGACAACACCACCTGCTGTGCTTGTGTCGGCGGGTTATTCCGCAAGAAGGCTTCAAATTGTGCTTCGTCCCACATCCAAGCCTGCTCCAGTGCCGCTACATCGCCACAGGCAAGAAGCAGCCTCAAAAAGTCTGCAAAGTCTTTCGACAAAGGGTGAACGAAATCAGGCGCGGAATTCATGGGACTGACAGCAAAGACCATACCGCCGAATCCTCGTATAAAGCAAAAGTGGATACCATCCACGCCTGCCCAACCAAATATAGAGGCACCTTTCGGTGTGCAGAAATAAGGGTTATTACCCTCACGACGTTCCACCCCTACAGGAGAAAGGTCAATTCCACTCCGCAAAAACTTCTGAAATGTTTTATCCATAATTGTCTCCCTGAATAGCGGTTTGATAACCTTAGTTACAGTAATTATAAGCGAAGAAGTGCTACTGCACAAGAGTTTCGCGCAGAGTCACTCTCCTATTGCTTCGGTGGCAGTGCCAAAGCCAGCACATAGCATTCCGTACCTGAGGTCACAAAATGTTCATACCCTCCGTTTGCTGGACGTGTTATAATATATTTGAAAATCATCGTTTAGGGCAGCGAGGGGAGTGATAACATGGGCTTGGAAAAAGCCATTGCATCCGGCCAAGAGCACCGCAGGCCGTACCACGGCGCGAAGGCGGTGTGCTTCAACTGCCGTAACCATGGCACCTGCGATTATTGCAAGAGCAATCGGCTACACAGCACACGCAGGCGCGAGGCGGCGGCAGATACGCAGCAAAGGGAATATAATAGCTATAACTGCGGCGGGGAGGACTCCGCCGCAGATGCTTTTACGAGAGCCGCCCTGCCGTTCTGACAAAGAAAGACATGGGCATCGTTACATGGCCCCCTGTTATGGCGGGTGCAAATCTCGAAATCAATCGAAATCACAAAAAATGAGCGAGTTTTTCGAGCACCATCACATTTCATGAGCGAGTTTTACTTGTAGTTGCACAAAAACCGACATTAGTGGATAGCTGCAGAGAGGGAACTGTAGCAGTTGCTTTTTATGAGAGTCCTCTGCAAAAGCACAAGCCGGTGATCCGCGCAGTCGCGCAGATCACCGGCTTGTTTCCCAAAGCTGCACTTATTTATTGTCGTCAACATACTCCCTGTGTCCATCGGGATATAGCAAATAGGCAGCCTTTCTCTCTGCGTCGTAGCGTGCCACGGGGATGTCCCTCATCTTGGCACGCTGGTAGGCTTCAAAGGCCACGGACGAAATACGGCGGTCCATCTCAGCGTCATCTTCTTCATTGTCCAGTTCTTCGAGCGTGTGGCGCTTCGAGTCGCCCCGTGTATAGCCCAAGGCGGCCATCAACTCAGGTACGGAGTCAAACGAGCCGGACAGGTCCTCGCCCTTCTCGGCGGCAGCCATCGCTGCCTGAGTCACCGCGTTAGGCACTTCCATGTCGTATGGAAATCTTCCCGCTTGGACGACAGTCGCCGCAAAAAGAGTAAATGCCTCTTCAAGCGACAGATTATATCGGTCGCAGATGGCCGCCAGTTGTTCCCTGATGCCACTTTCCAATTCAAAGGTTATTGTTGTCTTCATCCGCATCGCCACCTCCTGTACCGTTATTATACCATGCGTAAGGCGCTGCAGGAAAGAGGCTCTTAAAGAAGCAGGTGATCTGCGCCGATGGCGCAGATCACCTGCCTTGTCTGCTCAGGTAGAGGAGTCATCTTCACTCATAGCCTTGTCGATGGCCCGGTTGATGTAGGCGTTTACGGATTCGCCCTGCTGGGCCGCGTGAGCCTGAATGACCTCTTTTTTGCCCTTAGGCATTACAAGATTGATGCGGTCGTAGTTGTTCTTCATGTATTTATTTACGGCCTTTTGCTGGGCCTTGCTTGCTGGGGACATAGTACAACCTCCTATTGCTGCTGCATATCATGGTAGCACAAATGAATATCTGCGTAAATATACAAATTGCACATATTTACACAGATATATTTAGCGATTATGCCAGTTGATATATCTACCCAAATATGTTACAATGAATGCACAAAATAAAACAGCGGCAGTTGCGAGGAGTTGGCGCTCCTCGCAACCTGAGCAGGTGACACAACCACCTACACAACGGAAAAATCCGCACCGCAGGGAGTAGTATATCCTATTTTCAAGGGATTTGCAAGCCCTCCCCGCGGACGGATACTCCGTCTCCTTGTCGTTTTTCAACGCACCGTGTAGGTTTATCCTGCACGGTGTTTTGTTTTGAATACGACGAAAGGAGTACGCGGAATGTACGAGGACGACAAGAACAAGGTAACGATTGATGTAACCGACTACGAATGGAAAGAACTCCTTCACATGTGCATTGACCTGCACATGTCGCCGGACGCGCTGGCAACGGCGTTCTGCAAGGAAGTTATCCGCCAGCAGGCCCTGCTGCGAATCATCGCCGCCGCACTGGAGGAGAAGTACGATGGGATGCTTGACGACATCCGTGAGCTGTGAGAACAGCTCCACCTACCTGAAAAATACGAAAGGACATAGAACTATGAACAACGAAAAGAAGACTCCTATCGGGGAGGTAATCATCCGGAATAACCCCACTGGCTACGGCCTGTTTGCCGGCATCGGTGACAATTTCAATAGTATGGGGCAGGTCATTTGTGAGTTGGCGGACGACGCCATTTCCAACCTTCGCGCCAACTGCAGCGACCCAGACCTATCCATGACGGTGGTGCTGTCGTTTGAGAATTTGGGTGACGCTGTGAGAATCGGTGTGGTAGACGGCGGCACGGGCATCTCCGACCTGAACAGTGCCCTGACCATCGCTTGTCGGGATGGAGTGCAGACCCCGCTGAATGAGCACGGCTTTGGCCTGAAGCACGCTCTGGCCTCCTGCGACAGCGGCCCAACGCAGGAGTGGGTCATCCGTACCCGCACGAAGAAGGACGCGCAGAAGAACCGCTACCGGGAGGTCACGGCGCCCTACTCTATGGGAACCTCCGAGAACGACAAGCCCATGAAGGTTCGCTTTTACTCAGGTACGGGCGGGCTGCCTCACCGGACCGGAACGGCCATCTCCGTCCGCTGCCCCATGGTGAAGTTCCGCACGGTCAAGCCCGACCGAAAGGCCGCATCCTCCGACTTCCACAGCCTCGTACGGTATGTTATTGAGGAGCTGCGGTACGTCTACGCCGGCGTGCTGGCAGACACCGGCATCACCATGGAGGTGGTGGAGATCAGCGACGGCGTGGAGAAGCACCATGTTCTGACGCCGCTGCTGCCGGCGTGGGAGGACGGTACGGTGACGGATTACGGCGATGTTCCCTGCGACCTCGGCGGCGGCCCGCTGACCATCCGCTGCAAGTACGGTAACATCCTGCCCACCAAGGCCAATGCCGTTTACTATAAATGCAACATGAGCTCCAGCGGCGTGGAATTGCGTATCAACGGTCGCGCCATCGAACACGGCCTTTTCGATAGGGTTTGGGGTGAAGCAGTACACCCCAGTCAGAACCGTTTCTTGGTGCAGGTAGACATGATTACAGACAATCCCGCCGCGCTGCCTGCCACGAAGAACACCAAGACGTCCTTCTGTGAGGCCGACCCGCGCCTGAAGAATCTGTTGAGTTGGATTGCCTCCTATGTACCTGCCCCGGCCAAGGACGTGGACACCCTTGAAGCGCGGTACATCCGCGAGCTGACCGCCAAGCGGGAGAGCGACCCCAACGCCCTGCGGGTGAGCCGCGAGGAGCCGGTATTCCAGAAAATCGGACTGAAGGCCAAGGTGGACCTGTTCGTGGGCTTTGTCAACGGTGTTACCATCTACGAGGCAAAGTCCGGCAGGACGAAGGCCCTCGACCTCTACCAGCTCCGTATGTACGTAGACGGTTGCGCGTTGGACAACAAGCCCGTGGATGAGGCGGTGCTGATTGCCAAGAGCCACCCTGCGGAGGTGCGGGAGCTGCGGGAAATCCTGAACGGTCTCGCCGCGCCTGACGGTCGGCCCTACAACTTCCGTTTGGCTACTTGGGATGAGGAGGGCATTGTCATTCAGCAGAGCGCGTAAGGAGTGAAGGAAAAAGTGTGCAATGATTGCACACTTTTACAGGAGAAATATATGATTATCAGAAACGCTATCAAATGCAGGAAATGCGGAGAGGTCATTGAGTCTGTTTCCCCACACGATTTCAAGACCTGCTCGTGCGGCACCTGCGCTGTGGACGGCGGCCACGATTATCTGCGGCGGTCTGCGCCGTCACTGGATGACTTCATCGACTTGAGTGTTGTCGAGTTGGAAGAACCCTCCGACACGCTGTTCTTTTCGTGAAAGCAGAGCAGCAGATCGCGGCGATGCCGCGATCTGCTGTATTACTCCAGTATGTCTTCTACGATAGCCGCCACATGGTTGAGCTGCACGGCGTTCAGGCGTTTCAGGCGGGACATCATTTCGGAGGCCTCTTTCGGTGCCTGCGTGTCGAAGTCGAAGAAATCGCAGGGAGAGATGTCGAGGTACTCGCAGATATAGAAAAACCCAGTCATGGAGGGCAGCGTCTTCCCACTTTCAATGTTGCTGATGTAGCCGGTGTTCTGTCCGAGGGCGAGGCTCATTTCACGCGCTGATACCCCTTTTTGAACTCGAAGCTGGGCCAGCCGCTTCCGCAGGGCGTTGTCATATCCGTAACTGTTCATCTATACCACCTCATGATATATTGTAACCGCTACATTTTCAATTATATTTGATTTGTGCCACCTCAAGTGCTATAATGCTGGTTACAAACCCGATACGTGCATTGATTTGGCGGAATAAAAACGATAGCATGAATAATGCGCGGCAAATGCCGCGCACAGGGAAAGGACGAAAAGAAGATGAAAAACAGAAAACACATCGTTGTGTTCTTGCTGGCCGTATCGCTGCTGTTGACGTTGGCCGCCTGCGGCGGCCATGATGATGCTGAGATCAACAACGGCCAGCAGCGGTACTCGTTGGAACACCCCGAACCTCTTCCTGATGGTATGGAGGACACCAAGGGTTATATCGGTGATGGAAAGTACCGCAACGACGTGAAGCTGACCTGCACCCTGCAGTCCGGCTACGAGGTCACGCTGGGCATGGGCGACAAGGAAGCCGGCTCAAACGCCGTCTACCTGAACCCCACCTGTTCCAACCCCAACGGTGCGGTTTTCTATATCGAAGCCGAGCGTATGATGTTCCCTCAGTATTCTACCCCGATGGAACTCGCCACTGTTAAGCTGGCTGACTTCCCCGCCATGGATACCAACAGCATCGCTGCTTTCCAGTGGTATGAAGATACCATGGGCGTGGATGCCAACTACTACAACGAATATGACTATGGTGTGGCATGGCAGGACTCCATCCTTGTGGATGGCGACTCTGGTTCCAAAACACTGACCATCAAGGTCTGCGATAAGGTTACTGGTGAGGAGCTGGGAACAATCGTTGCCCACATCGACTATGACGCTGAAAATGACATCTACTTCCTCGCCGATTTGAATGAAGTATTAGACAGCGCGGCATGACATATTGCGGAGAAAGGAACTATGACAATGAAAAAGATGAAGAATTTTATCGCCATGCTGCTGGCTCTGGTGATGACCATGAGTTTGGTGGCCTGTGGCAACAAGACCAGCGAGGAAACCAAGACCGGCGAGGAAATCGGATGCTACGTGCAGACGACTGAGACCGGCGAAAAGGTTCTGGTGGACAAGGACGGCAAGGCAGTGACCGACTTCACGCTGGATGCGGACGGCAATGTGCTGGATGCGGATGGCAATGTGGTCGTCAAGGCGGAGGATATCACCGCTTATGTCGAGCAGTCCGGAAACGTGACAGATGAGAAGGCGGAGGAACCCAAGGTCGATGATGCTCAGAAGACCGAGGATAAAACCGATGCCAAGGATGAGGTCAAGGCCGACGATAAGAAGACCGAGACCAAGGTTGACGAGTCTAAGAAGGATGAGCAGAAGCCCGCTGACAATAAGCAGGACACCTCCAAGACGGACACCAAGACCGACACGAAGACGGATAACAAGTCTGACAACAAGAGCGATACCAAGAATGACACCAAGACGGAGACTCCCTCTCAGAAGCCCTCTACTCCCAGCTATGACAACGGCAGCCTGACTACTGCTCAGGTGAAGGAGTTGCAGCGTTGGTATGGCGTGACCGCTGACGGTCAGTGGGGTGCAGGCTCCAAGAAGGCCGCCGGTGGCCGCACCGCTGACGAGGCTTGGGCCTACTACCAGAACAACAAGCAGACTACCACGCCTGACAAGCCCTCCGGCGGCAACGGTGGCAGCACTACTCCCAGCAAGCCCTCTGACGACAACAGCGGTTCCACTGGTGGTGGTTCTACTACTCCCACCGAGCCCACCAAGCCCACAAAGCCGACTAAGGCTGACATCGACTGCGCCGCTGCTATCGCTGCCGGTAATGCATATGCCGAAAGCCTTGGCTTCGAGATTTGGGACGGTTGTCGTAGTTATTTCCCTCCCATTTATCTCGAACGTGATTGCCCTGAATCCTGTTGGAATCAGGAATGGGTCGAGTCTGCACTGAGAAGCAAGATTGACTATATCAAGTCCTGCTTGGAGGCAGATGGCACGTGGTTTGCTCACGTTGATGGCAAGGAGGGAGAGGCCTCAGCCGTGAACTGTATGGTTCGGTGGAATGCCTCTGCAAATCGTCACGAAATTTATGTCTATTATTAAGACATAGAGGAATGAGGCAAAGCAAAACAAATTTGATATACAGACAACAAGGTTAAACGAAAGACAAAAGGGGTACGGCGACATGAGTCGCCGCACCCCTTTTTTGTAAAACACAATTAGGAGGATTATAAAATGATGAATATGGATATCGAACGCATTGTGAGAGAAAAGTGTGCTGAACTTGGCATTGAATATGACGACAGCATTACTAAAGCTCTTGAAAATGGTGAAGCTCTGTCTGAAGATGTTACTATCGAAATGAAGGCTATGTATGAAGGCTTGGCTCGAAAAATGGACAACGCTATCATACAGGAAGAAGGCAAATAGAGATAAGATAAAGAGGTTAGTAATTTGGCTGGCCTCTTTTTATTTTTTCTATAAAAATTTGCAGCTTCAGGTGTGTTGACAATATAGTCGAATATGCTACTATGGGATTATGGAGAGCGTCGGTCTCCTGCCTTTTTTGCATCTCGAACTTGGCAAAATATCATATTCATGTAAAGGTAGGAAGGCCGGTTAATCTTCAAAAATTTTTGAAAGGAGATTTCAAAAACCATGAAACACAAGAAGCTGCGTGGCGTAGTAGCTATGTTGCTGACGCTGGTGATGGTGGTCGGATTGCTCCCGACGTCCGTATATGCAGCGGACGCGGATGGCGGTGGCAATTCGGTCGTTATCGAAAGTGTTTCTGACCCTGTAGAGGTATCAAGTGAAAAGTAGAGCCACCTGCCGGAGAAGCAGGTGGCTCTTTTGCTGTGCGAAGCGGGATGTTGATTTTACCTCAGGCACGCGAAGCACTTCCCCTGCGCGGCGGTGATCAGCGGCGTGCGGGGGTGCATCCGTATGGGGGCTCAGGTAGGGCGTGGTAAGTACGGGACGTGCTGTGCCCTGCCTGACCCCCTTGTGGTGCGGCACAGCGGGAGCTGGGGGGCAAAGAGCTACAATGAAAGCGTTAATTCAGGTGCTGCTGTATTCTTTACACAATTCGATGTTGGAAAGCGACCTGCAGCCAAAGAAAGCGGGGTGAAAGTTCTCATCTTCTTTCAGCCAGTGATATGATGTGCCGGTTTTTCCTTTGGCAGCCTCGCAGAGAAGATTAAAAGTGCGAGGCCATCCGATATTTCCGGCAAGGCTACATGCGATATTTATGAAATTCTTGATGCGACTGTCCGGGTCGCAACCGGCGGAGTCCTTAGGCCTTGTCAGGCGAATGGGCTGGGCGATAAGAACAAAGTTCTCCCAAAAAGCAGCAAGAGACCACCTTGATGGATTCGAATCCGTCAGGCTTTTGTCTTTAAAGCGAAGATACTTGTCCATGAGGGAGGCAAACAGTACATCTAAGATATCTAAGGAGAACCCTGCCCGCAGTGCATTGTCAGCGTTTTCGTTGCGGAGCTGAATTTCCGCCCGCACCCAATGTTTTTCAGGCATCTTCTGTTCCGCTGCCTTATCGTAAAACCGAATATACACATTACTCTTTGATGAGCCAAAAGAAACAGTGAGGCCGTCTTCGATTTTTTTGCTGGAACGAATCTCACTGTTGACTCGCAAAAGTGATGTGTACCGCCCACTGTCTCGCAATTCCTTGAGTTTCCTAATATCAAGAATTCCGGTGAAATCGTCATAGGCAATATCGAGACGAGTCGTATGAGCATCGGGCGCAATGGCGATTTTTCGCAACGCCTCCCAGCCGATGGGAGACTCTCGCTCGAAGGTGCTACATCCTTTACCCGAAAAGGTTATAGCCACACCTTTTTGGTCAAGTCCGTGGTGGCAAATTATGATATTGTCAAAGCCACACGCTTCTTCATAAAAAGAAGGCAATGGGTTTATGCATTTCTCAAATGGCCAATGATGGTTCAATCCTATCTCGGTGGCAGCCTCATGAGGCGTCAAACCTTCTTTGCGGAAAGAAATGTGGTCAATATGCACGTAGTTGCTGATTTCGTCCATAATATAATCTCCTTTGTATATCTATATTCCTTTCGATTCTAATTACCTTTTGTACGCAGAACCCCCCTGTTAGTAAAGGGGAGGGTATCGGCGGATCTCTGATCCGCCGATACCTTACTGGAGAGGGGATTAGTTAGTGGCGCAAAGAGCCTTTTGACTCTGTGCCCGTATCCACTCATCAAGTTCGACGATAGGGATGACAGTCCTGCGCCGGAGCTTTACGGCTGGAAAACCGCCCTCCTGTATCATCTTATATACAGTGGGTCTCGACACACCGAGTGTCTCAGCGGTTTCGGTCACGGAAAGAACGCGCTTGCTCATAATAACACCTCCTATATTGAGCACAAATAAGTTATTTCATTAACTTAATTGCATTATGAACCAATAACAAAATAATGTCAATAGTATTTTCTCGAAATCTTTAGATCATTTTGATTTAATCATATTGACAGAAAAAATTATTATGATATACTATTCTTGGCAAGAGAAATGAGGAGGCTTTATGATGAGTGAAACAGTGGCAGTGTCTCGAACGGCACATACTTTTGGAGAGCGATTTGAAGCTCTACTGCGGCAGAATCATGAAACATCAGCGGCAGCGGCTGCCAAACTTGGCGTTTCGGTAGCGATAGTGGCAAAGTGGCGACTGGGTAAGGTTATTCCCAGTGGAGAATACCTCGTAAAAATCGCCAATGCATACCAAGTATCTATCGATTACTTACTTGACATAGCGGATAAACCATATCAAGAAACAAGTGAAGAGGAAGTTTCCGAATACACAGGACTTAAAGCAGACGCAATCGAGGTTTTGCACCGTATATGTAGTAGTTCCAAAAGTGATGACATTGCAGTGCTTTATAACTTTTTTAGCGCAGAAAATATTGATTGCATCTTTGAACTGTTAGGCAGAATCAATGAATCGTCCGTTAGGGTAAGAACTATTCTCGCAAAAAAAGATGCATTGGGTGACGATTCTAAATATCGTGTAACACCCCGGCTCAAACTTGAAAAGAGAATATTAGAAAATCGAATTTGCGAGATGCTTGTGTATATAGGGGACATAATCATCGAGGTTACAAAGTCTGAACAATTTTCACCGCAAATAAGAATTGAGCCCAAGGACCCGCTTTCCCCCTATACCTCTGAGGCAACTATGCAAATGATAGAAAACCAAAAAATGGACGAGAATGGTAATTTCCCGCCATTCTACTACTAAGCGTCAAAGGCCATACATCCTTCATCCTTGAACTACTATTAAAAAAACAACCCTTTCCAATATTGATTTTCCCCTTAGCACCTTGGCTGCGATGCCGTATGTTTGAATACATTTTTTTGGAAAGGATGAAGGACTATGAACAAAAAGTGTTCTGACAGAGACGGTATTAGTGCTTTCGAACGGAAAGACGGTCGTTATGAGGCTCGCGCCCTTGATACGCGGCGGTTCGGCAGCGATGGCAAAAGGAAATACAAGAGCTTCTATGGTGCAACAAAAAAGGAGGCAATGGACAAAGCCATCGCCTTCCTCTACGAAGTCAAACAGGGCTCCTACTGCGATAATAGCACAACAACGGTTGCGGAGTGCGTAAATGAGTGGTTCGAGAAAAGAATCAAAACGAAGCGGGAACCGCTGACCGTTGCGAGTTATATCGGGATTATCAAAAATCATATCAACCCTAATTTGGGCGGGATTCGTGTGCAGAGCTTGCAGCCGGGAGACATCGAAGATATGGCAGAAACGCTGTCAAAGAAAAAACTCTCCCCGAAGACCGTCAAGAACGTCATCACGGTGCTCCATACGGCTTTAGCTTATGCCATTAAGAAGGGTATCATTGTCAAAAATCCCTGCGAAAATTTAGACATTGAAAAGTGCAAAAAACATAAAATTACTCCGTTGCTCGACGGTGAAATCCCGGCATTTCTGAAGGCCATCGAAGCGGACTCGGAGTTCAAAAACGCTTACGCGTTTTGCCTTTACACCGGTTTACGCGAGGGCGAATGTCTTGGACTCACATGGGACAAGGTGGACCTCAAAGGCGGGTGCATTTCCATTGAGCAGCAGCTCCAGAAAGACCGCCAGAAGAGCGGTACATACTTCATCAAAAATGCGACAAAAACGAAGAAGACACGCACCGTTTACTTGACAGAAGATGCGGTAACCTGCTTGGAAAATGAGAAAAAACGGCAGGAAGAAAACGCGAAGCTGGCTTGCGAATTGTGGGACAACGAGTGGAACTTGGTTTTCACAAACGACCTTGGCCGGTATATAGTCCCGATGACATTTTACAAGCACTTCAAAAGAATTGCCGAAAAAATTGGCCGTCCGGATTTGCGCCCCCACGACCTGCGGCACACCTTGGCCACCGTTGCGATCGCCAGCGGCTCGGATGTGAAATCCCTGCAGGACATGCTGGGCCACACCACGGCAGCGATGACGCTTGACGTGTACGCCCATCCTTCGGACAAGCGGCAACGCGAGGTGGTGGGCGGTATACAGGAACGGTTTAGAGGACTCGCCAAAGGCGAGGAAAAACAGGGTCAGTAACCACGTTTGTGGTCAAAATCATGGTCAAATCCCCATTTTGACGCAGAAGAAAACCCTGTAACCGGCATGGTTACAGGGTTTTTCACTGGCGCAGTGGGAGGGATTCGAACCCTCGTGCCGCTTTTGACGACAACACGATTTCCAGTCGTGCTCGTTATGACCTCTTCGATACCACTGCAAATATTCAGTTCTGTGACGAACAGCATTAATTATTATAGCAAAAAAACCGTCCTTGTCAAGAAGTAATTCCTGCAAAACTCCGTTTTTTCGCACAGGCAGGCGGTAGAAGGGCCAAGAGCCCCTCCACCGCCTGCCGTGATCCCTCAGTGCAGCATGGATGTGACAGTCACCAGCGCCGAGTCCAGTGTATTTCCCACCCGCTGCATGGCCTTGCCCACAACGGTTTTTCTGGGCTTCGGGTAGGGGCGCGCCGCCATATCCACCGCCGCGCCGGCTACCATGCCGACGCAGACGCCCCGCAGAAATGCGGTCAAGTTCATCTTTATCTCACTCCTTTTCCGTACAGCACCAGTATCTCCCGCTGCCGCGAAAAAAACACGCGGTGTTTCTTGCCAAATCGCCCCAAAGCGCGGTATAATAATATTTAATGTATTTTTATTGCGGAAAAGGAGGACCCCTGTATGTCCGTTACCGATTTGCAGCAGCGCATCCGGCAGAAAAAGACGCCCCTGGCCCTGGGCCTGCGTCCGGAGCTGGAGAAGCTCAGTCCCAAAATTCTGAAAAACTTCACCGATATGTTCGGCCCGGGCAGCATGGCGGAGGCGGAAGCCCTGCGCTATCACGGCACCACCCTGCTGGACGCGGCGGCGGAGACGCTTCCCGCCGTGATGCTCCACGGCGCCAGCTACCTGCGCTGCGGCATGATGGGCGCGGACGTGCTGTCCAACCTCATCAGCGCCGCCCACGCCAAGGGTCTGTACGTCATTCTGGGTATCGGTGCGGAGGAGCCCGCCCTGTGGCAGGGCTACGGCGCCGACGCCATCACCGTGGATCCCTACATGGGCAGCGACTGCTGCGATGCCGGCGAGCAGGCGGTGTTCGCCCTGGTGCGTACCTGCAACAAGAGCGGTGGTGAGGTGCAGCGTCTCATGGCCGGTGACCGGCCGCTGTACCTGGCGGTGGCAGATCAGATGGCCCGCCACGGTGCGTCGCTGGTGGTGGGCACCGGCTACCGGCTGGACATCCGCGATGTCCGGCGGCAGTGCCCCAAGTCCTTCCTGCTGCTGCCGGAGTGCGACGGCGAGAATGCCGTCCCCGCCTTCGATGAGTACGGCCACGGCGCCATGCTGGTGGACTTCGATCTGCAATACGCGGAGGAACCGGCGCAGGCCGTGCCTGCCGCCGCGCAGCTGCTGAAGCAGTGGGTGACAGTGGTATGACGAAGATCTATCTTATCCGCCACGCGGAGGCGGAGGGCAACCTCTACCGCATGGCTCACGGCCACTACAACGGCATGATCACCAACTACCGCGGCTATCAGCAGATCGATGCCCTGCGCCAGCGCTTTCAGGACGTGGACATTGACGCCGTGTATGCCAGCGACCTCTACCGTACCCAGATCACGTCCCGTGCCATCTGGCTGCCCAAGGCTCTGCCCCTGCATCTGGAGCCCGCCTTCCGCGAGATCCACATGGGCGTGTGGGAGAATCACACGTGGCACGAGCTGAACAAGGCATACCCCCAGGAGATGTACCACTTCAACCGCCGCGTGGACCTGTGGCACGTGGAGGGCGGTGAGACGGCGCAGGACGTGCTGGATCGCTATCTCCCTGCGCTGCACCGCGTGGGCGCCGCCCACGACGGCGGCACCGTGGCGGTGTTCTCCCACGGCGCGGCCCTGCGCATCGTGCTGGGCACATTGCAGGGCGTCCCCCTGTCCGGGATTGGCGAGACGCCCCATGGCGACAACACCGCCGTCTCCCTGCTGACCTGGGACAACGGTCAGCTCCGCGTGGAGTACCGCGATGACAACAGCCACCTGACGGAGCGCGGCCTGTCCACCTTCGCCAAACAAAGCTGGTGGCGCAGCAAAAACATGGTGGACCCCGGCGAGGATTATCTGCCCCTGCCGGAGGAGCTTCTTCCGCGCTTCCATGTGCCCGACGGCGGTGAGGCCGTGGGCATCCGCAGCGGTGAGACGTTCATCGGCGCGTATCAGCTGCTGCCGGACCGCGAGCCGGACGCCGTATGGCTGGGCTGGTACTGGCTGGACCCCGCCTTCCGCGGTACGGGCCGCGGCATCGCCCCCATGGGCCAGATCATCCGCGCCGGACGCCATCGGGGCGTGGGCTTCCTGCGTCTTTCCTGCGGCGACGCGAAGCTGCGGCGGTTTTTCGCCCGTCTGGGCTTCTACCCCCTGGGCGGCGATGTGATGGAAAAGGACATCCGCCAGCAGCTGCCGCCCATCCCCCAGGCGTACCGTCCCTGAAAGGAGCTGTCCCATGACACGTGGCGAATATTTTTTACCCGTCAGCCGTGACGAGATGATCGACCGCGGCTGGTACTATTATGATTTTCTGGTGGTGACGGCGGACGGCTACATCGACCATCCCAGCTTCGGCTCCACCCTCATCGCCCGCCTGCTGGAGGCGGAGGGCTACCGCGTAGCCATTCTGGCCCAGCCGGACTGGCACTCGGCAGAGCCGTTCCGCGCCATGGGCAAGCCCCGCTACGGCGTGCTCATCGGCGGCGGCAACCTGGACTCCATGGTGGCTCACTACACCGTGGCCAAGCGCCGCCGCACCCGCGACCTGTACAGTCCCGGCGGCAAGCTGGGCTACCGTCCCGACCGCCCCACCATCGTCTATACCAACCGGGCGCGGGAGGCGTTCCCCGACACGCCCATCGTCATCGGCGGGCTGGAGGCGTCCCTGCGCCGCTTCGCCCACTACGACTACTGGGACGACAGGGTGCGCCGCAGCATTCTGTTCGACGCCCCCGCCGATCTGCTGGTCTACGGCATGGGGGAGAGCGCCACGGTGGAGATCGCCCGCCGCCTTTCCCGAAAGACGCCGGTGCGCGACATCACCGATGTGGCCGGCACGGCCTACATCGCCGCCGATGACAGCGGCTGCCGCTTCCACAAGGCCCCCTGCCCCTCCTACGAGGAGGTCTGCGCCGATAAAACGGCCTACGCCCGGGCCACCAAGATCGAGTATGACGAGCACGACCCCATCCGCGGCTCCGCCGTGCTCCAGCCCTGCGAGGGCCGATTGCTGGTGGTGAACCCACCGGCCCGCCCCCTGCGGCGGGAGGAGCTGGACCGCCTGTTCGCCCTGCCCTACACGCGGGAGGTCCACCCCATGTACGCCGAGGGCATTCCCGCCATTGAGGAGGTACGTTTCTCTATCACCCACAACCGCGGCTGCTTCGGCGGCTGCAACTTCTGCGCTCTGGCCTTCCACCAGGGCCGCATGGTCACCAGCCGCTCCATCGAATCGGTGGTAGAGGAGGCCCGCCTCCTGACGGAGGACCCCCAGTTCAAGGGCTACATCCACGACGTGGGCGGCCCCAGCGCCAACTTCCGCCACACCAGCTGCCAGAAGCAGAAGAAGTGCGGCATGTGCAAAAATCACAGCTGCCTTGCGCCGGAGCCCTGTCCCAATCTGGACGCCGACCACTCCGAGTACACGGAACTTCTGCGGAAGCTGCGGCAGCTCCCCGGAATAAAAAAGGTATTCGTCCGCTCCGGCATCCGCTATGACTACATGCTTCAGGACAAGAACAGGGACTTCTTCCTGGAGCTGGTGCAGCACCACATCTCCGGTCAGCTGAAGGTAGCGCCGGAGCACTGCGTCAGCTCCGTGCTGGACTACATGGGCAAGCCCCATTTCGACGTGTTCCTGAAGTTCTGGCGGCAGTATAAAAAGCTCAACGAGCAGGACGGCACGGAGCAGTATCTGGTGCCCTACCTGATGTCCAGCCACCCGGGCTGCACCCTGAACGACGCCGTGAAGCTGGCGGAGTTTCTCCACAAGAATGGCCGCACTCCCGAGCAGGTACAGGATTTCTACCCCACCCCGGGTACCCTCTCCACCTGTATGTACTATACCGGCATCGACCCGCGGGATATGTCACCGGTGTATGTGGCCCGCGACCCGAAGGACAAGGCCATGCAGCGTGCGCTGCTCCAGTGGTCCCGCCCCGAAAAGCGTGCTCTGGTGGTGGAGGCGCTGGAGGAGGCAGGCCGCACCGACCTCATCGGCTACGGTCCCGAGTGCCTGCTGCGCCCCCGCAAGGGCGAGCCCTACGGTCAGCCTCCCGCCAAGCCGGAGAAGCCGGAGCGTCAGCCCCGCCGCCCGCGGAAGGAGGTCTCCGGCAACCGCGGCCGCCGCGGTACGCCAACAGCCCGTCAGCCGGTACAGAAGGGTAAAATGTCCGACCGGAAAAAGGCGGCATTTGCCAAAAAAAGGAAATCATGACCCGCTGGGGGCCTGCAATTGCCGCAGGCCCCCGGCCTTTTTTGGACATTTCACTGAAACTGGCCTTTTCTTCGGTAAAAAAGCAGAAATGTTTGGACAGTCCTGACGAAAAAATGCTTGTGTTATACCCGCCTTTTCATTATAATAAAAGCGAAGCGTCAAGATGGCTCCCCGCTGCGCGAAGATTCCGTTAAGGAATTGTGTGCAATAGGGCGCCGCCGTGCCGCTCATGCCGTAAAAACGACGTAGCGGCACAAAATCCGGACCGTATGTGAAGGTGATAAGAGAATGGAAAAAAAGAAGAAAACAAGGTTCATCGTGGGGTGGCTGCTGATCACGGCGGCCCTGCTGGCCGGTTCTCTCCTGGTTCCCGGGCACGGGAAGTCGGAGTCGGTGCAGGAGGCCATGCGTGACGCAGTGCTCCACGGGACCAACCGCATCAGTCTGTTTGGGCTGAAAGACGTGAACCCCGCGTACATATCCTCTTTGGTAGTGGTGGGCGTGATCCTGCTGGCGGCGCTGCTGCTGCGGCTGTTTGCGATCCCCCGCTTCAAGATGGTCCCGGGGAAGCTGCAGCTGGCCGTGGAGACCGTGGTGGGGATGTTCGACGGCATGGCCAAGGGCAACAGCCCCCACCGCAACAAGTTCCTGGGTGCCTACATCTTCGGCGCCGGCGTGTATATCTTCATCGGCACGCTGTTTGAGCTGTTCGGCTTCCAGGCCATTACCACCAACGGGCACATCATTGCCCTGCCGGCCCCGCTGTCCGATGTGAACGCAGCCATCTCCCTGGGCTGCCTGTCCTACGGCGTCATTCTGGTGGGCGGCATCGTGGCCAACGGCCTCAAGGGTGCGGGCAAGGCCCTGAAGGACTTCTCCCTGCCCATCTCCATGAGCTTCCGTATGTTCGGCGCGCTGCTCAGCGGTCTGCTGGTAACGGAGCTGGTCTACTACTATGTGACACTGAGCTATGTGATCCCCGTGGTCGTGGCGGTGCTGTTCACCCTGCTCCACGCGCTGATCCAGGCCTATGTGCTCACCACCCTGACCTCCCTGTTCTACGGAGAGACCACAGAGAAGCACGCACCCAAGCCCAAGAAAACCAAAAAAATCAAAGCTGAAACTGTAAATAACTGACGGAGGAAAGAGAGATCATGAAGAAACTGTCCAATAAGAAGGCCATTGCCCTGCTGCTGTGCCTGGTGCTGGCCCTGACTGCACTGTTCACCGTGACCGCGTTTGCCGACACCGAGCCCGCCGCCGACGCTCCTGCCCAGACGGAGCAGACCGCCGACAGCGGTGCCACCAGCGGTAAGGCGCTGGCTTCCGGTATTGCCATCGGCATCGCCGCCTGCGGCGGTGCCATCGGCATGGGTATGGCCGTCGGCAAGTCCGCCGAGGGCATTGCCCGTCAGCCGGAGGCTGAGGGCAAGATCCGCACCACCATGATGCTGGGCCTTGTGTTCCTGGAAACGGCCGTCATCTACGCCCTGCTGGTGGTCATCCTTATCATCTTTGTGCTGTAAGAAACGGAGAGAGAAGCTATGAACATCCCTCTGAATATTGATTGGCAGCAGATCCTGCTGCACCTGTTCAACTTCTCCATTCTGGTGGGCGGACTGTACCTGCTGCTGTTCAAGCCGGTAAAGAACTTCATGGACAAGCGCGCCAAGCACTATGCCGACATGGAGTCCGCCGCCGTGGAGCGGGAGAAGAACACCGCCGCGCTGGAGGCATCCATGCAGCAGCGTCAGGCTGCGCTGGACGCGGAGCTGGACGAGAAGCGCGCCGCCGCCGCACGGGAGGCCGAGGCCTATGCCCAGCAGCAGCGTGACGCCGCCCGCGAGCAGGCGGACAAGATTGTTGCCGCCGCTCGGGAGAACGCGGAGAACGACCGCAAAAAGATCGTGGACGAGGCCAACCGCGAGGCCGTGTCCATCGCCGAGGCCGCCATGGAGAAGCTGCTGGCGAAGGAGACTTCCCGCGCCTATGACGCGTTCGTGAACGCAGCCGAGGGGGTGGAGAAGCATGAGCACGAATGATGCCCGCCTGACCGCCAGACTGCTCAGTGCCTGCCCGCCTGACGCCGCGCAGAAGGCGAAGCTGGAGGACGTGCTGGCAAAGAGGTACGGCCGGCCGGTGGCGCTTTCGTGGCAGGAGGATAAGACCGTCTCCGGCGGCTTCCGCATCGAGATCGGCTCCGAGATCATCGACTGGACGGTGGAGGGTCGTCTGGGCCAGCTGAAGGAGCGCCTTGCCGCCCTGAAGACCGGCGGCCAGTCCGTGATCCCTCTGATCCGCGACACCGTGCGGGACTGGGTACCGGAGATCAGCGCCCGCGAGGTGGGCAGCGTCCTGTCCGTGGCGGACGGCATCGCCTACGTGGACGGTCTGGAAAACGCCGCCTACGGTGAAATTTTGCTCTTTGAGAGCGGCATCCGCGGCATGGTGCAGGAGCTGCGGGGCCACCGCATCGGCTGCATCCTGTTTGGCCGTGTGGAGGAGGTCAGCGAGGGCAGCGCCGTGTACCGCACCGGCCGTACCGCTGGCATCGGCGTGTCCGACGCCATGATCGGCCGCGTGGTGGACGCGCTGGGCGCGCCCATCGACGATGCCGGCGACATCCCCGTCGATGCCTACCGCATGATCGAAAGCCCCGCCCCCGGCATCATCGACCGCCAGCCGGTAAACACCCCCATGCAGACCGGCATTTTGTCCATCGACTCCATGTTCCCCATCGGACGGGGTCAGCGCGAGCTGATCATCGGCGACCGCCAGACCGGTAAGACGTCCATCGCCATCGACACCATCCTGAACCAGAAGGGGAAGGATATGATCTGCATCTACGTGGCCATCGGCCAGAAGGCCAGCTCCGTGGCGCAGATCGCGGAGATGCTGCGCAAGCACGACGCCATGGCATACACCATCATCGTCTGCGCCAGCGCCGGTGAGTCCGCCTCCATGCAGTATATCGCGCCCTATGCCGGCGCGTCCATCGGCGAGTATTTCATGAACAAGGGGAAGGACGTGCTCATCGTCTACGACGATCTTTCCAAGCACGCCATCGCCTACCGCGCACTGAGCCTTCTGCTGGGACGTTCTCCCGGCCGTGAGGCCTACCCCGGCGACGTGTTCTATCTGCACTCCCGCCTGCTGGAGCGCGCAGCGCGCCTCAGCGACGCACGGGGCGGCGGCAGCATGACCGCCCTGCCCATCGTGGAAACGCAGGCAGGCGATGTGTCCGCCTACATCCCCACCAATATCATCTCCATCACCGACGGCCAGATCTTTCTGGAGAGCAGCCTGTTCTTCTCCGGCCACCGCCCCGCCGTAAACGTAGGACTTTCCGTGTCCCGTGTGGGCGGCGCCGCCCAGACCAAGGCGATGAAAAAGGCGGTCGGTACCCTGCGCCTCGATCTGGCGCAATACCGCGAGATGGAGGTCTTTACCCAGTTCTCCAGCGATCTGGACGAGGAGACCAAGAATCAGCTGGCCTACGGCCAGAGCCTGATGTACATCCTGCGTCAGGGCCGGTGCAGCCCGCTGAGTCAGGCCCAGCAGATCGTCACGCTGGTGACGGCTATGGCCCGCATCTATCAGCAGGTGCCGGTGTCCCAGGTCTGCCCGCTGCGGGACTACCTTCTGGGCGAGTTCGCCGCCGGACGCCCCCAGCTCATGCAGGAGCTGGAGCAGGGCGCGGCGCTGACCGACGAGGTGCGCCAGCAGATCGTGGACTTTGCAAAGACCGCGCTGGAGAAGTTCCGGCGCGCAGGCGGGCGGTGAGGCTATGGCCAGCACAAGTGAGATCCGCCGCCGCATCGGAAGCGTCCGGCAGACCCAGAAGATCACCCACGCCATGTACCTCATCTCCCAGGCCAAGCTGCGCAAGGCCAAGCAGGACCTGAGCAACACCCGTCCCTACTTCGACGCACTGCAGGCGGAGATCGGCCGCGTGTTCAACGCCGACGACACCGCGGAGAGCCGGTATCTCTGCGATGAGAACAGCAAGCCGCTGCCCGGCGTGGCCGCTTGCCTGCTCATCACGGCGGATAAGGGACTTGCCGGCGCCTACAACCAGAACGCCATCCGTCAGGCCCAGCAGTTCCTGTCGGATCACGAGGGCGCGGTGCTGTATGTGGTGGGCGAGTACGGCCGCCGCTGGTTCACCCAGCGGGGCATCCCCATCGAAAAGAGCTTTCTCTACACCGCGCAGAACCCCACACTGCGGCGCGCCCGTCAGATCGGCGAGCTGCTGCTGGAGCGGTACGACGCCGGTGAGATCAACGCTGTCCACATCATCTACACGGACATGAAAAACGGGCTGGAGGCTACGGTGCGTCAGGCACAGGTGCTGCCCCTGACGCGGGAGCACTTCTCCGCAGCCCAGGCCAGCACGGCGGGCGACCCCACCTTTGAGTATGTGCCCAGCCCCGCCGCGGTGCTGGACAACGCGGTGCGAAGCTGCCTGACCGGCTTTATTTACAGCGCGCTGGTGGACAGCTTTTGCAGCGAGCAGTCCGCCCGTATGACCGCCATGAACGCGGCGGACCAGAACGCGGAGGACCTGCTGAAGGACCTGTCCGTGCAGTACAACCGGGCGCGTCAGGCCGCCATCACCCAGGAGATCACCGAGGTCTCCGCCGGTGAGCGCGCCCAGCGCAGCAAGAAAGAAAAGGAGGGCTGACCTCAATGAAACAAGGAACCATCACGGGCATTTCCGGTCCCGTGATCGACGTATGCTTCCCCGAGGGGAGCCTGCCCGCCATCAATGAAGCGCTGACCGTGGAGGCAAACGGTACGCGCTACACCATGGAGGTGGAGCAGCATCTGGAGAACAAGACGGTGCGCTGCGTCATGATGGCCGGCAGCGACGGCCTCAGCCGCGGGCTCACTGTCACCGCCACCGGTCACGGCATCTCCGTGCCGGTGGGCGAAGCCACGCTGGGCCGCATGTTCAACGTACTGGGCGACCCCATCGACGGTGAAGCGCCGGTCAGCGCCGACGCGCCCCGCTGGGAGATCCACCGCCCCGCCCCCGGTTTTGCCCAGCAGATGCCCGCCGCCGACATTCTGGAAACGGGCATCAAGGTCATCGACCTCATCGAGCCATACCCCAAGGGCGGCAAGATCGGCCTGTTCGGCGGCGCCGGCGTGGGCAAGACCGTCCTGATCCAGGAGCTGATCCACAATGTGGCCATGGAGCACGGCGGCTATTCCATCTTCACCGGCGTGGGCGAGCGCAGCCGCGAGGGCAACGACCTCTGGGGCGAGATGCAGGAGAGCGGCGTGTCCGACAAGACGGCGCTGGTCTTCGGTCAGATGAACGAATCCCCCGGCGTCCGTATGCGCGTGGCGCTGTCGGGTCTGACCATGGCGGAGTATTTCCGCGATGTGGAGCACAAGGACGTGCTGCTGTTCATCGACAACATCTTCCGCTTCGTGCAGGCGGGCAGTGAGGTCTCCACGCTGCTGGGCCGCATGCCCTCCGCCGTGGGCTACCAGCCTACTCTGGCCAGCGAGATGGGCGCTCTGCAGGAGCGCATCACCTCCACCAGGGACGGCTCCGTCACCTCCGTGCAGGCGGTGTACGTTCCCGCCGACGACCTGACCGACCCCGCCCCCGCCACCACGTTCTCCCATCTGGACGCCACCACCGTGCTGAGCCGTAAGATCGCGGAGCAGGGCATCTACCCCGCCGTGGACCCGCTGGAGTCCACCTCCCGCATTCTGGAGCCGGACATCGTGGGTGAGGAGCACTACAACATTGCCCGTGCCGTCCAGTCCACCCTGCAAAAGTACCGTGAGCTGCAGGATATCATCGCCATCCTGGGCATGGAGGAGCTCAGCGACGAGGACAAAAAGACCGTCGCCCGTGCCCGCCGCATCCAGCGCTTCCTGTCCCAGCCCTTCTACGTGGCGGAGAAGTTCAGCGGCGCCCCCGGCGTGTTCGTGCCCCTGCACGAGACGCTCCGCGGCTTTAAGGAGATCCTGTCCGGCAGCATGGACGAGTACCCCGAGGCGGCCTTCTTCAACGCCGGCACCATTGACGACGTGATCCGCAAGGCGGAGCAGATGAAGAAAGGCGGCATGTGATGGCAGCGCCGTTCCATCTGGATATTCTGGCGGCCAGCGTCCCGTTTTACCGGGGTGACTGCGTATCGCTGGTGCTGCCCACCACCGACGGCGAGTACGGTATTCTGGCCAACCACAGCAACGCCGTGGGCGCCGTCACCGCCGGTGAGCTGCGGTTCGAGACGGCGGAGGGAGAGCAGCGCCGCGCCGCCGTGGCCCCGGGCCTTTTCAAGGTGGAGAATGGCCGCGTGCTGCTGCTGGTGGACGCGGCCGAGCGTCCCGAGGACATCGACGTGAACCGCGCCCTCCGCGCCCGTGAGGAGGCGGAGGAGGAGCTGCGCCAGAAACGCAGCATGGCGGAATACCATCTGGCCCAGAGCCATCTGGCCCGCGCCATGAACCGTCTCCGCGTCAGCGGCCGCGGCTGAGAAACAGCAAAAAGCGGAAAAAGAACGTCCCCACCGGGGACGTTCTTTTTCCGCTTACAGCAGCCTGCCGATGCCCACAAACAGGCACCCCAGACCGAAAAACGCCGCGATCAGCAGCAGGACTACCGGCCAGAACCGTTTGCCCATCACCTGCGGGTCCATGAACGGGTAGGGGTAGCAGTGCTTCGTGTGGCCGATGGGCTTTCCCGTGGCCCCACGGGCCATACCGAAGGCGAAGTAGGCCAGCGGCAGCACCAGCCACCAGACGGCGTGGCCGATGGCGAGGCCGGACTTGTCCTGCCACAGCAGCCACTGCACCACCGTCAGCCACGGCACAGCGTAATGGACACACAGGTTGCCGAAGCTGCTGAATCCGATGTCTGACAGCGCCTTGCCGCCCTTTTTCGCCGATGGCACCAGCACCCACTGGTAGATGAGGTGGGTCACGAAGATGCACAGCGTCATGCTCAGGGCCACACCGGCGGAGCTGAGCCACCGGAACACGCCGCACTGTGGATCGTGGCCGCTGACCCCCAGCGTCAGCTGGTACACCGCCAGCAGCAGGTTGCTGAGATTGGTGTAAAAGACGAAAAATCCAGGCCGGATATGGCCCGTCACCGGCAGCGTGGAGTGAAAATACAGTCCCACCAGTCCCAGCAGGCCCAGAAACAGCGCGGACAGCCGCAGCATCATTCCGCCCTCAGCTCCTTCAGCCGTCCGATCTCACGGGCGTAGCCCGCCAGATCGTTGGGCGTTTCCAGAATAAAGGGCAGGTCCCGCAGGGCGGGGTGATTGATGATGCGGCCAAAGGCCGCCTCCCCCAGATAGCCCTCGCCGATGCGGGCGTGGCGGTCCTTGTGGGCGCCCAGCGGGTTCATGCTGTCGTTGATGTGGACGGCCTTCAGCCGCTCCAGCCCGATGACGCGGTCGAACTCCGTCAGCACGCCGTCGATGTCGCCCGCGATGTCGTACCCCGCGTCGGAGATATGGCAGGTGTCCATGCACACGCCCATCTGGGTGTTCAGCGCCACGCGGTCCAGTATCTCCCGCAGCTCCTCGAACCGGCCGCCCACCTCGGAGCCCTTGCCCGACATGGTCTCCAGCAGCACCGTGGTGTGCTGCTCCGGCTTCAGGATGGCGTTCAGCGTCTCGGCGATCTGGCTGATGCCCACCTCCATGCCCTGCTCCGTGTGGCTGCCCGGGTGGAAGTTGTAGTAGTTGCCGGGGAGATATTCCATCCGCTTCAGGTCGTCCGCCAGCGTCATGCGGGCGAATTCGCGGGTGCGCTCCGTTTTGGAGCAGGGGTTGATGGTGTAGGGCGCGTGGGCCACCAGACGGCCGAAGCCGTTGGCCTGCGCCAGCGCCAGAAACGCCGCCGCGTCATCGGGGTCAATGGCTTTCGCTTTACTGCCCCGGGGATTGCGGGTAAAGAACTGGAACGTGTTGGCGCCGATGGACAGCGCCGTTTTCCCCATGGCCAGAAAGCCCTCCGAGGCGGACAGATGACAGCCGATGGTCAGCATAGTTTTTCTCCTTTCACAGGGCCAGCGTCCGGACGTCCGCCCTGCCGTTTTCAATGGTAAGGATGCCGCAGGTGGGGTGCAGCGGGTCTCCGGCGGCCCCGGGGTTCAGCACCAGCAGGGCCCCGTCGTTGTCCACCAGAGGCCGGTGGGTGTGGCCGAACAGCAGCACCTGCGCGCCGCACTCACGTGCCGCCCAGACAGCCCGCATCACGTCGGACTTCACGCCCCGCGTGTGGCCGTGGAGCATCAGGATACGCACGCCGCCCAGCTCGATGAGCCGCTCCGGCTGGTCGCAGCTGCCGTAGTCGCAGTTCCCGGGCACGCCCTCCATGGGCAGCATGGGAAACGCCTGCCGCAGCTTCTCCAGATCTCGCTGGCAGTCACCCAGATGCAGTACATAGCCGGGGTGTACCTGCTCCACCGCTTGTATCAGTTTGTCCACTTTCCCATGGGAGTCGGATACCACCAAAACATTCATAGGCCCCTCACACTTGATGTAATGGAGGGTATTTTACCACAAAGCGGTTGAAAAAACAATTCATTTCCCGTATGATTAGGGCAGTTGAGAGGAGGTGTTGTCATGACCGGAGGTGTGGTGGAGCTGGACCTGCACGGCATGAATACCTATCAGGCCCAGATCGCGGTGGATGCGGCCCTGCGCCGCGCCGGAAACGGCACGTACCGCCTGCGGCTGATCCACGGCTATCGCGGCGGCACGGCCATTCGGGACATGCTGTGGCTGACCTACGGGCGGCGCAGCCAGGTGAAGCGCATGGTCAGCGTCAGCGAGGGCGTCACAGAGCTGGTGCTGCGGGAGTACTATTGAGAAACGATTTCCGTGAAAGAGGTGTAAAGGTATGAAGCTTGCACAGATACAGATGCGCGTGGGCCCTGACAAGGCGGCGAACCTGCGCCACGCGGAGGCCCTGCTGTCCCGGGCAGCGGATGCGGACATGGCGGTGCTGCCGGAAATGTTCTGCTGTCCCTACGACAACGCCTGCTTCCGCGCCTACGGCGAGCCGGAGGGCGGGCCGGCCTATCAGATGCTGTCCCGCGCCGCAGCGGCCCACGGCCTGTGGGTGGTGGGCGGCTCTCTGCCGGAGCTGGACGGCGATAAGGTGTACAACACCAGCTATGTGTTCGATCCCACGGGCCGCTGCGTGGCCCGTCACCGGAAGATGCACCTTTTCGACATCGACGTGGCCGGCGGTCAGCGATTTCGCGAGTCCGACACCCTGTCGGCAGGAAATGAGATCACGGTGTTTGACACGCCCTGGGGCAAAATGGGGCTGTGCATCTGCTTTGACCTGCGGTTTCAGGAGCTGGCACAGCTGATGGCACTGGAGGGCGCACAGGTACTGCTGGTACCGGCGGCCTTTAATATGACCACCGGCCCCGCCCACTGGGAACTGCTGTTCCGGCAGCGCGCGGTGGACGGACAGCTGTTCACCGCAGGCACTTCACCGGCGCGGGACGAGACGGCATCCTACGTGGCCTGGGGCCACTCCATCGTCTGCGACCCCTGGGGCACGGTGCTGCACCAGTGCGGCGCCGGTGAGCAGGTGGTGGTGACGGAGCTGGATATGAGCCGTGTGTCCGCCATACGGGAACAGCTGCCCATTCTTTCGGCGCGCCGGACGGACGTGTACGGCGTCCGAAAAAAGTGATTGCCACGGGGCATCAGACGGTGTATAATCGCAAAAAACATGAGGCGGGAGGACGTTCATGATGAAGAAGAATTATAAAGAGATGACAAAGCCTGAGCGGCAGGCGGAATACGCGGCTGTCAAGGCGGAATTCGAGGGGGCGAAGGCCCTTCATCTGGAATTGAACATGGCGCGGGGCAAGCCCAGCCGCCAGCAGCTGGACATGGTGACGCCCATGCTGCAGGTGCTGACCCAGCCGGAGCAGTTTGTATCCGACGGGGTGGAGACCCGCAACTACGGCGAGGTGGCGGGTATTCCCGCGGCGCGGAAGCTGTTCGCCGACATCCTGGGCTGCAAGCCGGAGCAGGTGTTCGTGGGCGGCAATGCCAGCCTGCAGCTGATGTACGATGCCATCTCCAAGGCGTTCACCCACGGCCTGCTCCACAGCGAGAAGCCCTGGGCCAAGCTGGATACGGTGAAGTGGATCTGCCCCGTCCCCGGCTACGACCGGCACTTTAAGGTGACGGGCAGCTTCGGTGTGGAGATGATCAACGTGCCCATGACCGACCAGGGTCCCGACATGGACATGGTGGAGGAGCTTATCAAGGATCCCGCCGTGAAGGGTATGTGGAACGTGCCCAAGTACTCCAATCCCGAGGGCGTGGTGTACTCTGATGAGACCATCCGCCGTCTGGCGGCCATGAAACCCGCCGCACCGGACTTTATGCTGATGTGGGACAACGCCTACTGCATCCACGAGTTCGACTGTGATTTTGTACCGTTCTCCGATATCATCGGCCTGTGCGCCCAGTACGGCAACGCCGACATGGTGTATGAGTTCGCGTCCACCAGCAAGGTGACGTTCCCCGGCGCGGGCGTGGCGGTGATGGCGGCCAGCGAGGCCAACATCCAGTATTTCTCCAAGCTCATCAACATCCAGACCATCGGCTATGACAAGGTGAACCAGCTGCGGCACGTGCTGTACCTGCAGGATCGGGAGCACACGCTGGCGCTGATGAAGCGGCACGCGGCGGTGTTGGCGCCCAAGTTCCACGCGGTGCTGAACGCGCTGGACAGTGAGATCGCGCCCCGTGGCATCGCGGACTACAAGCGGCCGGTGGGCGGCTACTTTATCAGCGTGGACACCATGCACGGGTGCGCCAAGCGCACGCTGGAGCTGTGCAGGGAGGCGGGTATCACCATGACCGGTGCGGGGGCCACGTTCCCCTACGGCAAGGACCCCAACGACAGCAACATCCGCATTGCGCCGTCCCTGCCGCCGGTGGCGGAGCTGGAGCAGGCCATCGCGGTGTTCTGCATCTGCCTGCGCCTGGCGGCGCTGGAAAAGCTGGGCGTGTAAGAATCTGACTGTGTAACTGTGTATAAGATTGAAGAGCGCTGCGGCATGGCCGCAGCGCTCTTCAGTCTGTCAAAAACCTGCCCGGTCACAAGTATCGGAGGGAAGGATAGTGTGAAAGGGAACCGTTAGGGTTCCCTTTCGCGTTCAATCACCCGCCGCAGCGGCCAAAATCGCAAAACAAAATACTGTTTTTTATTTTGCGATTTTGCTCTTATGTTTTGCTGCTTTGTCAGTGGCGATTTCCCGCGTCCTTGCCTCCGGCGGAGGCTACGATCTGAGCAAGTAGCGGCGATGAAGCAAACAGGGGCGGGCAGCACTGCCCCCTTTTTGCAATCCCTTTATTCCAGTGCATCGTGGCTTTCGAACACGTCGTGGATGGAGCCGCAGCGGTCAGCGGCAGGCGGCGTTTCCGTTGGCACAGCGCCCTTTGCCATTTGCAGCTCCTGCCACTTCTCCCGGGTGATGAGGAGCTGTCGGGGCTTGGAGCCCTCGAAGGGTCCGACGTAGCCCCGCTCCTCCATCTGATCCACCAGCCGGGCGGCACGGGAGTAGCCCAGCTTCAGACGCCGCTGGAGCATGGACACGGAGGCCTGCCCCGTCTCCAGTACCACTTCCACGGCGGCGGGCAGCAGCTCGTCGCCGTCCTCGCCATCGACAGGCGCATCGGATGCGGCGCCCTTGCCCTTGTCGGACTTGGCGTCCACCGCCTGCTGGATCTTCTCGATGACATCCTGATCGTAATGGGCCTCGCCGGCGGTGTCCTTGACAAAGGCCACCACACGCTCGATCTCCTCCGGTGTGATGAAGCAGCCCTGTACGCGGGTGGGTTTGCTGTCGCCCAGCGGGGAGTAAAGCATATCGCCCTTACCCACCAGCTTTTCCGCGCCGGGGGTATCCAGAATGATGCGGGACTCCATGGAGCTGGCCACGGCGAAGGCGATGCGGCTGGGAATATTGGCCTTCATCAGGCCGGTGATGACATCGGCGGAGGGACGCTGGGTGGCCACCACCAGATGCATGCCGGCGGCACGGCCCATCTGGGCCACGCGGCAGATGGACTCCTCCACCTCCTTGGCAGCCACCAGCATCAAATCGGCCAGCTCATCGATGACCACCACCACAGTGGGCAGCTTCTTCACGTCCTCGTCCGTCTCGGACAGGGCGTTGTAGCCCGCCAGGTCCTTGACGCCCTTTTCGGAGAACATCTTGTAGCGCTTCATCATCTCGAACACCGCCCACTGCAAAGCGCCCGCGGCCTTCTTGGGGTCCGTGACCACAGGGATCAGCAGGTGGGGGATGCCGTTGTAAGGCGCCAGCTCCACCATCTTGGGGTCCACCATGATGAAGCGCACCTCGTCGGGGGTAGACTTGTAGAGAATGCTGACGATCAGGGAGTTGGTACACACGGACTTACCGGAGCCGGTGGTACCGGCGATCAGCACGTGGGGCAGGCGGGCAATATTGCCCACGATGCTGCTGCCGCCAATGTCCTTGCCCACGGCGAAGGCCACGGGGGACGGGTGGCGGGTAAACTCCCGGGACTCGATAACATCGCGGATACGGACGGCGGTAACGGTGCGGTTGGGCACCTCGATGCCCACCACGGAGATCTTGTTGGGCACCGGCGCCACACGGACGCCGCTGGCGCCCAGCGCCAGAGCGATATCGTCGGACAGGTTGGTGATCTTGCTGAGCTTCACACCCTGCTCCAGAGTGAACTCGTAGCGGGTGACACTGGGTCCGTGAACCACGTCGCCCGCGGTGGCGTCCACGCCGAAGGAACGCAGGGCGTCCGCCAGGCGGCGGGAGTTGTTGCGCAGCTCCGCGCCCACCTCGGTGCAGTTGTCGGTGTGATTCTCCTCCAGCAGGGTGATGGGCGGGTAGCGGTAGATCTCCTCGCCCTGGGCCAGCTCCTGCTCGATGGCCTGCCCCACTTCCTGGGCGGCAGATTCCACCTCCTGCTGAACCTGAGCCTTCTTTCTCTTCTCGGACACCGGCTCCTTCACCGCTGCGGCCTCCTGTACTGCGGGAGCGGCAGGAGCTGTCGATGCCGCAGGGGCTGCCGGTGCGGCGGGGACGGCGGGCGCGGCAGCGGCGCGGTCCAGCACCTCGTCCGGCGTCCGGACGGCGGCACTGCGGCGGGGGAAGAAGTCCTTCTTCTCGCCGCTCTCCATGGCGGAGGATTCGCCGTCCAGCGGGATGTCGATGTTCACCCGCCTTTTGGCGGGCTTCTCTTTCACAGGCTTCTCCGGTACAGGCGCTTTCCGCGGAGCCGCAGGCTCGAAGCCCTCCAGATCGTCCTCGTCCTCGTCCTCCTCGTCCTCCCAGCGGCTGCTGCGGTACTCCTTCATTTTATCCACGGCCTGCTGCGGCGTCATGTGCAGCGCGCCCAGCAGCGCCGCCACCAGCAGCACCACGAACACCACCACAGACACCACCTTGCTCAGCAGCGCCTCGCTGCCCAGTGCCAGGCCGCCGGCCACCACGCCGCCGCAGGTCAGGGTCTGTCCGTCCTTCCACAGCTGGGGCAGCAGGCCGCTGCCCAGCTCATAGGCCGTGCGGCACAGCAGCAGGTGGCACAGCATTCCCGACAGCAGCGGCACCAGCAGGGTGCAGGTGGTGCGCAGGATCACGGGGCGGCCCTGATGCCGCAGCTGGATCACCGCCACGGCCAGCAGCGCCGGCGCCGCCAGAAAATACCCGTAGCCCAGCGTGCCCTTCAGCACCTTGGCGATAAACGTCAGGAGCAGGGCGTCCACCTGAAAATAGCTGACCAGTACGCACAGTGCCAGCAGCAGGCAGACCACGCCGCCGATGAGCCGCGCCAGTCCATTATAGGCGGGCGGCTCCGGCTTGGGCGGCGCCTTTTTCTTTTTTGTGGTCTTCTTTTGCGTCGATGCCATAGTTTTCCTCACTTCATCTCACTTGACGGCCTGCAGCACCAGCGTCAGGATACCCACCGCCCAGCAGTAGTAGGCAAACGCGCCGAAGCGGCCCTTGTCCGCCACGTATTTCAACAGGCGGATGCACAGATACCCCGATACCGCGGCGGTGACAACGCCCAGCAGGTACATGGGCACCTCCGCCGTGTTGATGCCGGCCTTCACCGCGTCGCTCAAGGACAGGATGTTGGCGCCCAGCACCGCAGGAATGCTCAGCAGAAACGAGAACCGCACGGCGAACCTGCGCTCGTAGCCCACGAAGCAGCCGGCGGTGATGGTCATGCCGGAACGGGACACGCCGGGCAGCGTGGCCACCGCCTGGCCCACGCCCACCAGCAGGGCGTCCAGCCACGTGGCGCTGCGCTCGGTCTTGCGGCCCTTGCGGGCCCGATCGCACAGGAACAGCAGAAAACCGGTGACGATCAGCGCTGCGCCCACGAATACCATATTATCGGCAAGCCCCTGCACGCTTTTGCGGATGGGCAGTACCGCGAACAGCGGCAGTGTGCCCACGATGATGAGCAGGATCAGCCGCCGCGCCGGCGGTACCGGCGACGGTGTGGAGCGATGGGCCAGGTCGCCGATGCCGCGGAAGAACTCCACCACCATGTCGCAGATGTCCTTCCAATAGGCGGCGAACACCGCGATCAGCGTACCCAGATGGAGCAGTACGTCGAAAAATTCCGGCACGCTGCCCGCGCCCTCCAGGCCCAGCAGGTTCTGTGCGATAGCCAGGTGGCCGGAGCTGGAGATGGGCAGGAACTCCGCCACGCCCTGTACCAGTCCCAGCAGGAATGATGTTACGTATGTCATAACCACACCTCACGTGTTATTTTCAAATACTTTTCGTTATATATTGTCGCAATTATCCCATTTGTTGTCGGAACGTTTACCATAACAAGGATACTATACCATAGATATGGGGAAAATGCCACTGGAATTTGACATCCGCTGCCCGCGGAGGATAAGAGTTTCCTATTATGCTATTTTTTTAGGCAAAGCAACGCTATTGACGAAATTCACAAAAATACGATGGACAATTTCTACGGCTTGACCGTTGTGAGAAACCTGCTTTTATGGTATCCTGATGCAAATAACGCAGAGGGCCACCCCTGCGGTATACCGGATAGTCAACAGGGGAGGCCGCAGGGGCTTCCCCTACCTGCATATTCCGAGAAAGGCGGTGAGTGAACTGTACCGTGAAAAAATAGAGAGTCTTCAGGCGGAGGAGAGCCGTCTGCTGGCGCAGAAGGCTGCGGCGCAAAGCGCGGCGGCGGAGACGGTGCGGCAGGCGGAAAAGGACGGCGCCGCGCTGGTATCCCAGGCCCAGGAGGCGGCGCGCCGCGCCGCGGCCGACGCCCTGCGTCAGGCGGAAGCCCAGGCCGAGGCGGAGCGGCAGGCCATGCTGGATCGCACCGAGAAGGACTGCGAGGCCCTGCGTGCCGCGGCTATGGCGCGGATGGACGACGCCGTGGACTACCTGCTGAAAAAGGTGGTGAAGCGGTAGATGGCCATTGTCAAAATGAAGCATTTGCAGGTGCTGGCGCTGGAGCGTGACCACGATGCCATACTCCGCCGTCTCCAGCACATGGGCTGTCTGGAGATCAGCGAGCCGGATATACAGGCGCTTCCCGACACTCTGCGCCGGTGCGATACTGCGGCAGCGGACCTGCTGGCCCGCCAACGGCAGCTGCAATCGGCCATAGACATCCTGCGCCGCACCGCGCCGCCCCAGAAAACGGGTCTGCTGACACCGCGTCCCCGCATCTCCGAGCGGGAATATCTGGATGAAGCGGCGCTGGCATCAGAGCTGGAAACGGCCCAGCACATCAATGAACTGGCGGCGGACGTAAACCGCCTCACCGCCAAGGAGACCCAGCTCCGCAGCGAGCAGGCCGCCCTGACACCCTGGCGGAGCCTGGATATCCCGCTGGAGCTGACAGAGACGCGGTGGTGCGACATCACCACCGGCACGCTGCCCCCCTTCGCCGTATGGGAGGAGATACAGGGCACGCTGAGCCAACAGGTACCGGAATCGGAGGCATACCTGCTGTACGCCGACCGGCAGCAGCAGGGCATCCTGCTGCTGACCCACAAGGCCGTGACGGCTCAGGCGCTGGAGCTGCTGCGCAGCTTCGGTTTCTCCGGCGGGCAGCTCAAGGGCCGCCATGGTACACCGGAGGAAAACCTGACGGCGCTGGCGGACAGTCTGCGTCAGACCGCCGCGGAAAAGGACGCCGCCCTGCAGGAGCTGGCCGGCTTAGGCGGGAAGCTCCCCGACATGCAGCTGTGCAGCGACCGGCTGAACTCCCGTCTCATGCGGGAGGAGAACCGGAAACGGCTGATGACCGATGGCTGCATCGTGGCCTTTGACGGCTGGGTGCCGGCGGAGAAGCTGCCGCAGCTGACGGCGTGGCTGGACACGGTGGACTGTGCCTACGACCTCAGCGACCCCACGCCCGAGGAGATCCCCGACGTGCCGGTGGCGCTGAAGGGCAATATCCTGACCCGCTCCATGAACTGCATCACGGAGCAGTACTCCATGCCCGCCTACGACGGCGTGGACCCCAACCCCGTGATGGCACCGTTCTTCATCTTCTTCTTTGGCATGATGATGGCAGACATGGGCTACGGCCTGCTGATGATCGTCGGCTCCCTGCTGTTCCTGAAGAAAAAGCGGCCCGATGATCGCAGCTTTATGGAGATGATCTTCTGGTGCGGCATCATGACGTTCATCTTCGGTGCGCTGACCGGCGGCTTCTTCGGGGATTTCATTCCCCAGCTGTGCAAGCTCATCGATCCCGCCAGCACCTTCACCATGCCGGCACTGTTCGACCCGCTGAACGACACCATGGCCATCATGGTGGGCTCGCTGGTGCTGGGCGGCATTCAGGTGTTCACCGGCATGACCGTCAGCGTGGTGGAGAAGTGCCGGAACGGCCATTTCCCCGATGCGCTGTTCGATGAGATCACATGGTGGATCATCCTGGCCGGCGGAGCCATGGCCATTCTGGGCGTGGGCAGCGTCGGCGGCGTGCCGGTGGTGCTGTGCGTCGGCGGGCTGATGCTGCTGTACGGCGCGGGCCGCGGCAAGAAGGGCTTCGGCAAGGTCACAGGCGTGGTGGCCGCCGTGTATAACGGCGTCACCGGCTTTTTCAGCGATATCCTGTCCTACGTGCGGCTGATGGCGCTGATGCTGTCCGGCGCGGTGCTGGCCCAGGTGTTCAACATGCTGGGCGCCACTACCGGAAACATCGTGCTGTTCGTCATCATCGCGCTGGTGGGCAACGCGCTGAACCTGGCGCTGAATCTGCTGGGCTGCTATGTCCACGATATGCGCCTGCAATTTCTGGAATTCTTCGGACGTTTTTATAAGGACGGCGGCAAGGCCTTCCGTCCCCTGCGCATGCAGGCCAATCATGTAGAGATCATAAAGGAGGAACACGTACAATGAGTATTCTTGAATCCATCGGCGGACTGGGTTTCGCCATCCTGGGTGCGGCGCTGACCGCCGGCCTGTGCTGCATCGGCTCCGCTAAGGGCACCGGTATGGTGGGTGAAGCCGCCGCCGGCCTCACCAGCGAGGACCCCGACAAGTCCACCAAGTGCCTGATTTTGCAGGTGCTGCCCGGTACTCAGGGCCTGTACGGCTTTGTGGCCCTGTTCCTGGTGCTGGGCCAGGTGGGCGTACTCAGCGGCAGCGCCGTGGACATCACCCTGACCCAGGGCCTGTCCTTCTTCGCCGCCTGTCTGCCCATCATGCTGGGCGGCTGGCTCAGCGCCATTTTCCAGGGCCGCGTGGCCGCCGCCTCCGTCAACATCGTGGCCAAGCGTCCCGAGGCCGCCACCAAGGGCATCATCTACTGCGGCATCGTGGAGTTCTACGCCATTTTGTCTCTGGTGGCCACCATCATGATCTCCCTGAACATCCTGAAGTAAGGTGGGTACCGTTATGAACGGACTGGAAAAGATCGTGGCCCGCATGGAGGCGGATACCAGGGCGGAGTGCGATGCGCTGACCGCCAGCGCCGCCGAGAACGCCGCCGCCATCCTGCGGGACTGCCGGGCCCAGGCGGACGCTGTGGCCCGCGACAGCCGCCAGCGGGCGGAGGCTCAGGCGGCGGAGCATCTGGAGCACCTCAACGGCAGCAGCCAGCTGGCCTGCCGCCAAAAAGTGCTGGCCGCCAAGCAGCAGCTGATCGATGAGGCCTTCGCAGGCGCCGCCCAGCGGCTGTCAAGTCTGCCGCAGGCGGAGTACATTGACCTGCTGGCCGCGCTGGCCGCCGAGAATGGCAGCGGCGATGAGGAGCTGCTGCTGTCCGCCAAGGACCGCGAGGCCGTGGGTCCCGCAGTGGTGAAGGCCGCCAACGCCAGAAAGGCCGGCGCCGCCTTCCGTCTGTCGGAGGAGACCCGCGAGACCGGCGGCGGACTGGTGCTGCGGCGGGGCCGCGTGGAGCTGAACTGCAGCTTCACCGAAAAGCTCCGCCAGCTGCGGCAGGAGGAGTCCTCCGCCGTGGCCAGGCTGCTATTTGACTGAGAGGGGGCGTCCCTTTGACAAAACCCAGAAAGGACACGGACTACCTGTTCCTCTCCGCCCGCATCCGGAGTCTGGAGAAGGACCTGCTGACCTCCCAGCGGCTGGAACAGCTGCTGCAATCCCCGTCGGTGGAGAACTGCTCCCAGCTGCTGAGCGATCTGGGGTACGCCCCCATCCGTGACGAGGCCTCGCTGCAGAGCAGCCTGAAGCGGCAGCGGGAGGCGGTGTTCGCCGAGCTGGAGCGGTTCATGCCGGAAAAGCAGCTGCTGGACGTGTTCCGCATCAAGTATGATTACCACAACATCAAGGTATTGCTGAAAGCGCCGGAGGGGGCGGAGCGCCTGCTGATGGACGCGGGCACCATCCCCGTTTCGGAGCTCCAGCGCAAATACGCCGACAGCGGGAACTGGCAGTTCCTGCCCCGCGATATGGCAGAGGCCGCCGGAAAGGCCGCCGCTCTGCTGGCGGAGACCGGCAGCGCCCAGCGCAGCGACTGTCTGCTGGACCGTGCCTGCTTCCAGAAGCTGCGGCAGCTGGCGGAGGAAAGCCGCTGCGTCTACCTCCAGACCTATGTCCGCGCCATGATCGACGCCGCCAACCTGCGTGCGCTGGTGCGGGCAGAGCGGATGCACATGGATCCCGGCTTTTTGCAGGAGGTGCTGTTCGAGGGCGGCAGCGTGACCCCCGATGCCATCCGCGCCGGTGCGTCCGAGCCCGCCGCCCTGTTCCGCAGCACCGCTCTCCGTGAGGCCGCGGAGCTGGGTGAGGCTGCCGTCAAGGGCGGCAGCCTGACGGACTTCGAAAAGGCCTGTGACAACGCGGTGCTGCGCACCGCCGCAGGCGCCAGACGGGTGCCCTTCGGCGTGGAGGTGGCGCTGGGCTACCTCATCGCCAAGGAGGCGGAGTGGACGGCCGTGCGCATCGTCATGGCCGGACGGCTGGCGGGGCTCAGCGCCGACGCCATACGGGAAAGGCTGCGTGACACATATGTATAAGATCGCTGTATTGGGTGACCGCGACAGCGTTCTGGGCTTTCGGGCTCTGGGGCTGGACGTGTTCTTCGCCGATGACGCAGAGACGGCGCGGAAAACCCTGCACCGTCTGGCGCAGGAGAGCTACGCCGTCATCTACGTGACGGAGCAGCTGGCCCAGAGCATGGCGGCGGAGATCGCCCGCTATCAGAATGACATGCTGCCCGCTGTCATCCTCATCCCCGGCAAGGGCGGGGCGCTGGGCCTTGCGGACCGTGCGCTGCATGCAGCCGTGGAACGCGCCGTAGGCGCGGATATTTCCTGAAAGGAGCAGAAGAATGGGTAAGATCATCAAAGTCTCCGGTCCGCTGGTGGTGGCCGACGGCATGGCGGATGCCAGCATGGCGGACGTAGTGCGCGTAGGCCCCCAGCATCTGATCGGAGAGATCCTGAATATGACCGGCGACCGCGCCTCCATTCAGGTATACGAGGAGACGTCCGGCCTTGGCCCCGGCGCAGAAGTGGTCACCACCGGCGCGCCCCTCAGCGTGGAGCTGGGCCCGGGCCTCATCGAGAACATCTACGACGGCATCCAGCGCCCGTTGGAGGAGATCGTCCGCCGTGTGGGCGCCAACATCACCCGCGGCATCCAGGTGCCGCCGCTGGACCGCGAAAAGCTGTGGTCCTTTACTCCCACCGCCGCCGTCGGCGATGCCGTGGCAGGCGGCGATGTGCTGGGCACCGTGCCGGAGACGGAGTCGGTGCTGCACAAGATCATGGTCCCCAACGGCGTCAGCGGCACGGTGTCGTGGCTGGCGGAGGCGGGGCAGTACAACATCACCCGGCCCATCGCCCGCATCCGCACCGCTGACGGTGCAGAGCGTGAGCTGACCATGGTGCAGAAGTGGCCGGTCCGCGTGGGCCGTCCCTACAAGAAGAAATTCCCGCCGGAGACGCCTTTGCAGTCGGGCCAGCGGGTCATCGACACAATGTTCCCCATCGCCAAGGGCGGCACTGCCGCCGTGCCCGGGCCTTTCGGCTCCGGCAAGACCGTGGTGCAGCACCAGCTGGCCAAGTGGGCGGACGTGGACATCGTGGTCTACATCGGCTGCGGCGAGCGGGGCAACGAGATGACCGACGTGCTCCGCGAGTTCCCCGAGCTGACGGACCCCCGCACCGGCGAAAGCCTGATGAAGCGGACGGTGCTGATCGCCAACACCTCCGATATGCCCGTGGCCGCCCGTGAGGCGTCGGTCTACACCGGCATCACCATCGCCGAGTACTTCCGGGACATGGGCTACGACGTGGCCGTCATCGCCGACTCCACCTCCCGCTGGGCTGAGGCCCTGCGCGAGATGTCCGGCCGTCTGGAGGAGATGCCCGGTGAGGAGGGCTACCCCGCGTATCTGGCTTCCCGTCTGGCCCAGTTCTATGAGCGGGCCGGCGTGGTCCGCTGCATGGGCACGGAGGAGCGCACCGGCTCCCTCACTGCCGTGGGTGCGGTGTCGCCTCCGGGCGGCGACCTCTCCGAGCCGGTGGCACAGGCCACCATGCGTATCGTCAAGGTGTTCTGGTCGCTGGACGCCTCTCTGGCCTACCGCCGCCACTTCCCCGCCATCAACTGGCTGAACTCCTACTCTCTGTATCTGGACGCGGTGGCCCCCTGGTTCGATGAACATCTGGGTCCTGAGTTCATGAAGGACCGCAACCGCGCCATGCACCTTCTGCAGGAGGAGAACGAGCTCAATGAGATCGTCCAGCTGGTGGGCAAGGACTCCCTGTCCCCCAGGGACCAGCTGACGTTGGAGATCGCCCGCATGCTGCGGGAGGACTTCCTGCAGCAGAACGCCTTCATGGATGTGGACTCCTACTCCAGCTTCGACCGGCAGCTGCGGCTGCTGGCGCTGATCCTGCACTACGAGGACCTGTGCCGCGATGCCATCGCCAAGAACGTGGAGCTGCCCGCCCTGTTCGCCATTCCCGCACGGGAGCGGCTGGGCTGGGCCAAGTACGCCGCCGCAGAGGAGTACGCCGCCAACTATCAGCAGGTACACGACGAGATGGACAGTGAGATCGCCGCCCTGATCGAGAAAGCAGGTGAGGACGCATGATGAAGGAATACCGTACCATCCACGAGGTCTCCGGCCCCCTGATGGTGGTGGAGAACGTGGAGGGCGTCACCTATGACGAGCTGGCAGAAATCCAGCTCCGCAGCGGTGAGGTCCGCCGCTGCAAGGTGCTGGAGGTCAACGGCGACCGCGCCGTGGTGCAGCTGTTCGACTCCTCCGCCGGCATCAACCTGCGGGACGCCAAGATCCGTTTTCTGGGCCATCCTCTGCAGCTGGGCGTGTCTGTGGACATGCTGGGCCGCGTGTTCAACGGCATGGGCGAGCCTATCGACGGCGGCCCTGCCCTGCTGGCCGATAAATACATGGACATCAACGGCCTGCCCATGAATCCCGCCGCCCGCGACTACCCCAACGAGTTTATCCAGACCGGCATCAGCACCATCGACGGTCTGAACACTCTGGTCCGCGGCCAGAAGCTGCCCATTTTCTCCGGCTCCGGCCTGCCTCACGCCAATCTGGCAGCCCAGATCGCCCGTCAGGCCAAGGTGCTGGACGACAGCTCCAACTTCGCCGTGGTGTTCGCCGCCATCGGCATCACCTTTGAGGAGTCAGAGTTCTTCGTCCGCGAGTTCAAGCGCACCGGCGCCATCGAGCGCACCGTGCTGTTCACCAACCTGGCCAACGACCCCGCCGTGGAGCGTATCGCCACGCCCCGCATGGCCCTGACCGCCGCTGAATATCTGGCGTTCGAGCAGGACATGCACGTGCTGGTGATCCTGACGGACATCACCAACTACGCCGAGGCGCTGCGCGAGGTGTCCGCCGCCAAGAAGGAGGTCCCCGGCCGCCGCGGCTACCCCGGCTACCTCTACACCGACCTTGCCAGCATGTACGAGCGGGCCGGGCGGAAGCTGGGCTGCAAGGGCTCCATCACCATGATCCCCATCCTGACCATGCCGGAGGACGACAAGACCCACCCCATCCCCGACCTGACCGGCTATATCACCGAGGGCCAGATCATCCTCAGCCGCGACCTGTACCGCAAAAACATCCTGCCGCCGGTAGACGTGCTGCCCTCCCTTTCCCGTCTGAAGGACAAGGGCGTGGGCGCAGGCAAGACCCGTGAGGATCACGCCCCCACCATGAACCAGCTGTTCGCCGCCTACGCCAGCGGCAAGGAGGCCAAGGAGCTGATGACCATTCTGGGCGAGGCCGCCTTGAGCCCCACGGACCTGCTGTACGCCAAGTTCGCCGACGAGTTCGAGAAGCGCTACGTTTCCCAGGGCTTTGACGAGAACCGCTCCATTGCGGAGACGCTGGATCTTGGCTGGGAGCTGCTGCGGATGCTGCCCAGAAGCGAGCTCAAGCGCATCAAGCCGGAGATGCTGGACAAGTACCTGCCGGAGAAGGAGTGACCGCCTATGGCCGGAAAGACTGTCAATCCCACCCGCATGGAGCTGACGCGGCTGAAGGGCCGTCTCAAAACGGCCCGCCGCGGCCACAAGCTGCTGAAGGACAAGCGGGACGAGCTGATGAAGCAGTTTCTGGAGATCGTCCGCCGCAACCGGCAGCTCCGCGCCAAGGTGGAGCAGGGCCTGAAGGAGGCCAACGACGCCTTCACCGTGGCCTCCGCTGTCATGGGGCCGGAGATGCTGGAGCAGTCGCTGCTGCGGCCCCAGCGCTCCGTGTCGCTGGATGTGGACGCCCGGAACATCATGAGCGTCAACGTGCCGGTGTTCACGTTCCACACCGAGGGCGGTGAGGGTTCCCTCCTGCCCTACGGCTTCGCCCAGACCAGCGGCGAGCTGGACGCGGCGCTGGAGAAGATGCAGGCGGTGTTCGCCGATATGCTGGAGCTGGCGCAGGTGGAGAAATCCATGCAGCTGCTGGCGCAGGACATTGAAAAGACCCGCCGCCGTGTCAATGCGCTGGAATATGTGATGATCCCGGAGACAGAGAAGAACATCCGCTATATTACGATGAAGCTGGACGAGAACGAGCGCGGCAATACCACCCGGCTGATGAAGGTCAAGGATATGGTCTTGCAGGATGCCCATCACTATCAGCCATAAACACGAGAAAAAAGAGGAGACACTGTGCGTCTCCTCTTTTTTATTCCACATCGTCGGCCCATTCCTGCAGCGCCGACTGGATCAGCGTATCGCCGTCGGTCAGTCCCCAGCTGTGCCACCGGGCCAGCGCACTGCGGAACGGATACACCGCGCCGCCGGACTGCGCGTAGTTGCACCAGCTCTCCAGATACTCCCATTCCGGCGTCAGCGTCTCCGCGTCGTACAGCACGTAGGCCCGCAGATCCTCCGCGCCCCGCAGGCGCGACCACTCCGCAGTGATGGTGCTGCGCTGGCTGCTTCCGAAGAAGCTCTGGCTGGTGTAGCTGCCGCTGTCCAGCGCGGCGAAGTCCGCCGTGTACGTCTGTCCCCGCCGGCCGCACAGCACGCGGCCGCCGATGATATTGCCCCGGGTCCAGTTTTCATCGTCACGCCACATCGGCCAGAGCTCCACGCTCTCCGTCAGAGCCAGCCCCTCGGGCCGCGCCGCGATGTGGTGCAGGAGCACCACCCGCTGATAGCCGTCCTGGGGCAGCACCACCGCCACGTGGATCATGGTGCAGACCTCCTCCACGTCGTAGACGTGGTAGGTATAGCGGTACGTGCCGTCCTCCTGCTTCTTCGCGCTCTGGTACTGCCAGGTATTGGGCGTATCCTCGTCCCAGACACCGGTGGTCACCACCCGATATTTGTCGCCGTCGTACCGCGTGTCGGTCTGTGTAAGCACCTCGCTTGCGCCCGTCAGACCGGCCACCTCCTCGGCAGTCAGGTCGTCCAGCACACGCCGCGGCATGCCCAGCGCCAGCAGCTCCGCCCGGATCGTCTCGTCCTGCGGCGCATCCTGACGCACCTGCCAGTCCATGGGGTACCGCTGGCCCAGCAGCATGGCCAGTATCACCGCCGCCAGCGTCACGCCCAGATACCCCCACAGCACCGTCGTCATCGAAAGGCGCACCGGTGCGGCGTGAATGGCGTAGCCGGTGTCCTCCAGCGAGCGGGAGAGCTTCACCAGATTCCGCAGGATCACGAGGTACACCGCCAGCACCGGCAGCACCAGCAGCCAGCCCTCCAGACCGATCATGGCCAGCGCCATCAGTACCGCGTAAAAGGCAGCCAGCACCCCGGCGGCGGGTGCGGACGGCTTCTCCGCACCCGCGGCGCGGGATACGCCCACCATACCCCGCCACAGGGCGATCAGCGTCGCCTGCATCAGCGCCATATCCACATAGGCAAGCGTCAACCCCTCCTCCATCGGCAGCGCCGCCAGCACCATGGCGGCGCTGCGCAGGACGGCGGCGGCAATGGACAGGCCGTAGGCCCACCGCAGCGCCCGATTCTCCTGCCGCAGTGTGCGGAAGCCCAGCACCAGCAGGATGCAGCCCAGCGTGGGCAGGATGTAGTGCAGATACAGAAGCTGCAGCGTCAGCGTCTTCAGGGCGATGCCCCACACCACGCAGCTCATGGCACTGCGCCACGGGCGGACATCCGCAGGCGGCGGCAGGGTGTCGGCGCTCTCTGTCAGCAGCGCGTCAAAGCGCAGATCGTCACTCACAGAAGTCACCTCCCAACAGCTCCCGCAGCTTTTGCCGCAGGCGGTACAGCCGCCCCTCCACGCCTCGCTCCGTCAGTCCCAGCTCGGCGGCGATCTGTGCGGTGGACTGGCAGTAGTAATATTTCCGGTAGAACAACGTCTGCTCCCCGTCGGTCAGGCTCTTGACTGCCCTGACCATCAACCGGGAGCGCTCCTGCCGCAGCAGGGCATCCTCGGCGCTGCCTGCGCCGTGGGGCATATCGTCTGTCAGCGCCGTCTCCGTCCGCAGGCCGCGGGCGCGGTTGAGCGCACAGTTGCGCGCCAGCACTGTCAGCCATCCACGCAGCGTCCCCTTGGACGCGTCGAAGCTGCCCGCCGTCTGCCACAGCCGCACCGACACGTCGGCAAAGCATTCCTCCCTGTCCCGCGCATCCGGCAGGATGGGCGCAATGATATACCGCAGCAGCGGCCCATGGCGGCGCAGCAGCGTCTGTAAGGCCGCTTCGTCGCCGGAGGCGATCCTGTCCATCAGGGATCTATCGTCCACTGTCCCACCACCCTTCGTGTCTCTCTGCCCTATTATACACGGAAAAGGCAGAAAACCCACGAAATGTTTTTTTGGAAAAGGTGTTGACATAGAGGGCCTGATGTGGTAATCTAAGTAATGCCTGATCCGCCGGTGTGGTGGAATGGTAGACACAGGAGACTTAAAATCTCCCGGCAGAAATGCCGTACCGGTTCGAGTCCGGTCACCGGCACCACCGGTACAAATTCTATATCGCGGAGTAGAGCAGTTGGTAGCTCGTCGGGCTCATAACCCGGAGGTCGGAGGTTCAAGTCCTCCCTCCGCAACCATCTTGAGTGACCAAAATAGATACACTCACCTGAAACCCCTGAGAAATCAGGGGTTTCGGCGTTTTTATGCCCTGTTTTTTCAAAGCGTGTTTTATAGATACACAAGGGCATTTCAGAGCGTTAGGCAGGACTTGAACTAAATTCTCGGCTGATTTGGCCTGCTTTATGGCGGGCTTTACGCTCTCAGGGACCTTTTGTCTCTCATCTTTCTCATAATAATTTGAAACATTTTATTGAAGAGGTTGGTATCATATTTTGATACCAACCTCTTTTCAGTTTACGAGGAGGTTCATCACATGAACAACAGCAACACTGGGCAGCATCTTCGCTACCTCGAAGAAATCAGCATTTCTCTCCACCGTGTGGGCTTTGAAACAAAGTCGCTGGAAGACTGCGAACGTTCCATTCTGTGGAACAATGCTCCGCTGTGTCGAATCACCGGCAGGGGCAGCGTGTTCTATCGGCGAGAGGATGTGGACACGCCCCAGGCAGAGGATGCCCTGTTTCGCGTCGAGGACATCGCCGCGAAGGCGTTGGAGTATATGACCGCTATGGAATCCGCTCCGCAGCTCAAAGCCAGCGGACTGGATGGCGACTACTGTATCCTCGCTGACTTTGGCGGCACGGTGCTGGCAGGCACTCCGAGCAAACACGGCGTTCAATTCGTCACATGGGATTGGGACTATGACCGCACAGGTGTGGTACACGGACACTACTTCATGGAGAACTACGATGGCGCCAAGCAGGACTTCGCCACACGCTCCGGGCTTATCCAAACGGAACAGCTTTTCAGCCCAGAGCAGCTGACTGAGATTTATCGCTGCTGTGCCGATTCTGTGGACGGGGAGTTTTTTGAACTCACTGACAAGCAGGAGGAAGTAATCCACAGTGTCCAGCAACAGATTGAGGTGTGCGTGCCGGATTTGAACGAGCGAATCCGACAGCAGGAGGAAGCATTGGAACGAGTCTCGCAGGAACAGACAATGTAATACTACATGGCAATGGCCGGAGTTTTAGCAATAAGACTCCGGCCAATTTTTATTATGGAGGAAATGAAATGCCGCAGACCAACCGGAAAAGCTCATTGGGGCATTGGTATGCCCCAGTCTTTGCCCCAGACTTTCCCCGCGACCCGCCGGAGATTCACGGTTGCACACTTTTTGAGCGTTGCAAAGGCTGTCCCTATCCAGGGCATGGCTTCATCTGTTGGCAGAGTGAAGATACCTGCCTGCGGACCAGAATGAACAAAATCAACGGATTGGAGGAAAACACAAATGATGATTCAAGCGGTTCTCGGTAATCCCAACCACCCGGAATACGGCGTGGCGACCATCCCATTCCCCATCCCACATGACCAGTACGCACACTG